>WBZX01000089.1_pt1 | contig 81567 bp, 68 predicted proteins | sample 5204211 | NCBI WGS metagenome assembly WBZX01 (sample SAMN12344362, study PRJNA552823) | activated sludge metagenome | biome: Activated sludge suspended growth; feature: Nitrification reactor; material: Wastewater; isolation source: activated sludge from nitrification reactor of wastewater... | reverse complement strand
AGCGGGTCGCCGTCGGGGTCGGTGAACAGGCCAGCGGGCAGAGCCACCGCCACGGCGCCACCGGGAGCGAAGCGGACATCCGCGAGCGGCGCCGTGACGGTGGGCGCGGCGTTGGCGACATAGGTGATGTGGGCGCGAGCGGTGGCGAGCCCACCCGCGCCGTCGGAAACCGTGTAGTCGAGATCGAGCTCCCCGGTCGCGCCCGTCGGCAGCGACAGCGCGATGTCGCCACTAGGGGTGAGCGTGGCGGTGCCCGCCGTCGCGTTGGCGACGGAGACGATGCTGAGCGTGAGCCCGTCCGCGGCGCGGTCGTTGGCGATGAGGGCGGCGGCCGGCAGCACGCTGGCGCCGGAGGAGACGAGGATGGAATCGTCGTCAATGGCCTGCGGCGGGCGATGCTCCGCGAGGCTCGCCGAAGCGAAGAGGGTGTCGATCTCGGTGCGATTCCAAGTCGTGCCGTCGTCGAAGACGATGACGTCGATGCCGCTGCTCGGCGAGACCTGATTGCGAAGGACGATGCTGCCGCCTTCCGCGAAGACCAGGAGCAGGTCGCCGGGCGCGCTGGAGAGGCGGATGAAGGCGACGCTGCTCGGCTCGATGCCGACGAGCTCGAGCCGGTCGATCTCTCCCGCGGTGCCCTCGTCGATGATGACGTCGTCGCCCTCGCCCGCGACATAGATGTAGGTGTCGCCGCCGCCGCCTCCGGTCAGTGTGTCGTTGCCGAGATCGCCAGCGAGAACGTCGTGGCCTTCACGGCCGTCCAGCAGGTTGGCGGCCGCGTTGCCGACGAGGACGTTGTCGAGATCGTTGCCCGTGCCGGCGACCGCCGAGCCGGTGAGAGCGAGGCTCTCGATATTGGCGCCGAGGCTGTAGTCGATGGAAGAGTAGACGGTGTCGTAGCCCTGGCCACTCCCCTCGATGACGGAGTCGCCCGCGTCGTCCACGACATAGCGGTCGTTGCCGTCGCCGCCCCGCAGCGTGTCGGCGCCCACCCCGCCATCGAGCAGGTCGCCGCCGGAGCTGCCGGTGAGATCGTCGTCGCCATCGCCGCCGGAGACGCTGCCGGCGCTGGCCAGGACGATCTGGTCGGGGCCGTCGCCGCCATGTTCGCTCGCCAGCGTGGACGGATCGTCGGGCCGTTGACTGGGGGCGGCGGGCCGCTCATCGAGCGGAGCCAGCATATTGCCGTCGTTGGTGATGGCGAGCGTCGCCTCGTCCCAGTTCGTCCAGTGGATGGCGCTGCCGCGATTGCCGCCGAGGACGACGTCGCTCTCCTCGCCGGGATCGTAGAAGCGGATGCCGAGATCGCCCTCCTGGAAGTCCACCACGCGGACGAGCACTCCGGTCGTGGGATCCACCTCCACATTCGTGTAGGTCTCGGTATGCCCGGCATCGTCGAGAAGCACTGTTTCCTCGATCGTGCTGCCGCCGGCGATACGGATCAGGAGATCGCTTCCCTCGAGTGCGAAGAAAATGGCGCCGATGAATGTGATGACGCCCTGGCTGCGGTCGAGCCCGTACCACTTCTGGGTCTCGAGCTGGAACGTGAAGCCGGCCACCCAGCCGTCGAGAAGGTCGCTGTACCTCCCGATGGCACCAAGGACGGGCATCAATGGCGACCCCTCGTAGCCGCCGCCCGAGCCGTTGAAGAAGTCGTAGGGCACCAGCAGGCTGTCGTCGGCTCCGGCGTCGTTGATCACCAGCTCGACGTGGGCGTCGTCCGGCGATCCCGCCGGCGTCAGCGTCGACACGATGAACGTGTCGGCGCCCGCGCCGCCCTGCGCCAGAGTGCGGCCGTGGCCGGACACGATGGTGTCGTTGCCGGCGCCGCCGTCGATCTCGATGTCGTAGCCCTGCGGACTGAGACCGCTGAACGGGGCCGTCTGGCGGGCGTCGATCAGGTCGTCGCCGTCGCCGGCCTCGACGCCCCGGAGCTCCGCGTTGGTGTAGATCTGGTCGCCGTAGCCGGTCGCGATCAGCCATTCGAGCGAGTTGAGCCACAGGCCCGCGTCCTGGCTCGCCGTGGCGGTGTGTGTCACGACCAGATCGTCGCCGTCGACGGCGTTGACCAGGATCGCCTCCGCCTCGCCGCCGAGGTCGAAGGTGTCGCCCGCGCCACCGCTCGCCTGCCCGCCGAATTTGAGCACGCCGCCGTCGCGGGTGAGCCGCGCGCCGTTGTCGAGGACGATGACGTCCGAGGCGTCGTCCCATTCGAGCCGCTCGATCGAGAACAGCTTGTCGACGCCCTTCGAGTGGGTCGCGAAGTAGCTCGGCGTCTTGTGCTCGACGTAGTCGGCGTTGCCGGTGATGATGACGCGTCCGACGCCGGAGAAGTCGACCGTGTCGACGCCGTCGTCGGCGTAGGCGAGCCGCGCCTGGCCACCGTGGTAGAAGTCGCTGCCGGCCGACCACATGATGGTGTCGTCGCCCGTGCCGCCGTAGAACTTCTCGATGCCGGTGCCGTCGCCGCCCGACAGCGTGTCGTCGCCGGCGCCGCCGACGAGCGCGGTGAAGCCGTTGACGATGGCCATCTCGTCGCCGTTGCTGGTGCCGATCAGCGTCGTCCATCCGGGCGAGAAGCGGATGCCGGTCGGCCAGTGGCTGGCGATGTCGACGTCGATGTAATAGAGCAGCGAGGCGATGACCGAAGACGAGTTGAGCGTCGCGAACACCCAGCCCGGCGCGCCGAGGGCGATGTAAGGCAGCTCCTGGGCCGCGATGTCCTCGGCGTACTCGGCGAGCGTGTGCCAGGCGTTCTCCGGGCTCGGGATGTCGATGATGTGGCTGCCGCGCGTGGCCGGCGTCCCGATATCGGCGACCAGGTCCGGTCCGGTGTTGCCCGAGTTCGCCTCGACCAGCGTCGTCTTGCCGTCGAATCCCTCGACGCCGAGCACGAGCGACGGCCCGGTATTGTCGCGCAGGCCCTCGATCACATACCAGTCGTCCTGGTTGAGCCGCGGGTCGAAGTCGTTCTGCTGCAGCACGAGTTGCAGATGGTCGAGACCGAACCAGCCCAGATAGGCGACCTTGACCGGCACGAATTCGATGCGGAGCTTAGCCATGGAGGTGGGCTCCCGGCGTTGACCGGATTCCATCCCAGGCCACCGCGGAGTGCATGCCGCCGGCCGCTCGATGATCGCGATGTTTGGCGTGTTTTCTTCGCGTTCGCTCGCGTGTTCGCGCTCGTTCGCTAAGGTATCCTTGGACGCACTGGCGGCCTGGCCGGGCCTGCTCGCAGGCCGTCGCAAACGCCCCGGTCACCGGGGCCGGAATGGGGATACGCATTACATTTTCGGGGCCACGGCCCCATCCTCACGAGCACGATCCAGGAACAACATCGGTACGATGAAACATCGATGTCGGAGGATGCAACCGCGAATAGTGGATTGATCTTTCGCGCCAAGAGCGAGAATGCGCGCCTCAAGAGATGCGCGCCGCAAAAAATAGCACTACGAAGCACGGTTACTTTAGAATTTCTCCCTCGTAGACACCCCACAACCGCTTCTGCTCGATGTACCCGCGGAAGCTGTCGACCGAGACCTGGCACCACCGCCCGTCGCATGCGCCGATGTTGGCGATCAGGCCGGCCTCGATCATGACCACTGTTCCAGCGCCCTCGCTGCCGCTCGTCTTCAGCGCCAGCTGCGGCCGTTGTCCCTCGCCCTTGGCGTCCCAAGGGGCCACCAGCGCCGTACGCCGTCCGGACAGCAGCGATTGCAGCACCCAGCCCGTCGTCCCTTCCGCGTCCCGGACCTGCCGCCAGCCCTCGAATTCCGCCAATACCTCGACCGGCAGGCCGGCGCGCCGGAAGACCCAGGACGTCGGGTAATCCGTGCCAGGCCCGTTGCGCAGATTGACGCGATCCGATTTCAGGCTGACGAAGCGAGGCACGGGCAGGCCGCTTGCCCCGTTGGCCGCTTTCGGTTCGGCGGCGACGGCGTGGCTCACCATCATGATGAGGCCCGCGAGCACGCCGCGCCCTGCCGCCACCGTCGCCTGACCGGTCATCCGCAACGTCATTCCGATATGCTCCGTGTATTTCCTGCACTTTGCTGCCGGACCTGCCGTCCGGCCGCGATCTGTGCTTGTTCCAGCCCCTGCGATCGTGCAAGGACAGGCGGGTCCAGAACGCATGGTCGTTTTGTCATCCCGATGACCATCTGATAGAGACTGCCGACCCACCTCAGCAGCGCTCCAGCTACACCGCTGGACGTGCCTGCGCCAGCCAACAGCCGCGGATAAGCCATGCCGACCACCGCCAGGAAGCCCGTTGTCATTGTCACGCGCAAGCTGCCCGATGTCGTCGAGGCCCGTATGCGCGAGCTCTTCGACGCGCGCCTCAATGCCGATGACAAGCCCATGTCGCAGGCGCAACTCGTGGCGGCGGCCCACGAGGCCGATGTCCTGGTGCCGACGGTGACGGACCGCATCGACCGTGGCGTGCTGAGCCAGGCGGGTCCCTCTCTGCGTCTCGTGGCCAACTTCGGCACCGGCGTCGACAACATCGATCTCGACACCGCCCGCAACCGCGGCATCACGGTCACCAATACGCCAGGCGTCCTGACCGAGGACACCGCCGACATGACCATGGCGCTGATCCTCGCGGTTCCCCGCCGGCTGGCCGAGGGCACCGTATACCTCAAGGATCCGCGCAATCATTGGAACGGGTGGTCTCCGACCTGGATGCTCGGGCACCGCATCTGGGGCAAGAAGCTCGGCATCATCGGCATGGGCCGTATCGGCTGCGCCGTCGCACGCCGCGCCAGCGCCTTCGGCCTGCAGATTCACTATCACAACCGCCGCCGCGTCTCCGAGGAGGTCGAGCGCGAGCTCGGCGCCACGTACTGGGAGAGCCTCGACCAGATGCTGAGCCGGGTGGATATCGTGTCGGTCAACTGCCCGCACACGCCAGCGACCTACCACCTCCTCTCGGCGCGACGCCTGAAGCTCCTGAAGCCGACCGCCTACATCGTCAACACCGCCCGCGGCGAGGTCATCGACGAGAACGAGCTCGCGCGGCTCATCGAGCACGGCTCGATCGCCGGGGCAGGCCTCGACGTGTTCGAGCACGAGCCGGCCGTCAACCCGAAGCTTCTCGCCTCCGAGAGGGTCGTGGCGCTTCCGCACATGGGGTCCGCGACCATCGAGGGGCGTGTCGACATGGGCGAGAAGGTGATCATCAATATCAAGACCTTCCTGGACGGCCACGCACCGCCGGATCGCGTCCACCCGGCGATGTTCTGAGACATATCGCTACGGCTCCACGCTGCGGCGGGCTTTACGGCCCGCCGTTTCGTTTCGCGGGCTGGCCGAATGCGCGGATCGGATTTTCCGCGCCGCATCATCATTGCGCTGTTCTATTCCTCGCTATGGACTGGTATGCCTTGCTCACAACGATCGGCGCCCCCGAAAATGACCGATCGAACAGCCTTCATTCCGTGACACTGCATCGGCGCTTCGCGTGGCCTGGCAGGTGTTTCAGGGCTCGGAAAACGCAAGTCGTAGAGGAACGCTCATGACGTATTGCCACATCGCTTTGGTGTATGGTATACCAGAAACCAGAACTAAGAGACCTCTTCCTCGGATCTCGTGTTCGGCGAGCCTGTCCAGTGTCGAGGGTCACTCGAATGAGTGAGACGCGGATGCCAACTCCGGCGACGAGCGGTAATCGGCTGAAGATCGTTCCGATCGGCGAGGCACACAGCCTCAAGGCCAAGGCGTACGAGGCGCTCAAGGCCGCTATCATGGAGATGAACATCTACGACAAGGACGCCGAGCTGAGGCTCGACGAGCGCGACTTGTCGTCCCGCTTCGGCGTCTCGCGGACTCCGCTCCGGGAAGCGCTGGCCCAGCTCGATCAGGAAGGCCTCGTCAAGGTCATCGCGCGCCGCGGCATTTTCATTGTCCGTAAGACCAAGGCCGAGATCCTCGACATGATCACGGTCTGGGCGGCGCTCGAGAGCATGGCGGCGCGGCTGGCGACCTCCGCCGCATCGGACGACGAGATCCGGTCTCTCCACGCCCTGGTCGATCAGTTCAACACCGATGAGGTGGCGCGGCAGCTGGGCGAGTACTCCGACGCAAACATCAGGTTCCACCAGGCGATCATCGCGCTCGGCAAGTGCCCCCTGATCACCGAGATCACCGACGGGCTGTTCTTCCACGTCCGCGCCATTCGCCAGCGCACCATCGCGGAGATGGACCGCGCCAAGCGCTCGGTGGCGGATCACAAGGAGATCGTGAGCGTTCTCGAGAAGCGCGATGCGGATCTGGCGGCGCGTCTCGTTCGTGAGCACACGATGCGGCTGAGGGATCACGTCCAGAAGTACGTGGACCTCGAGTAGAGGCAACGATAACGAAAGGGAGGCTGACATGGCGGCTACGGCTCCGGCCAAGGTGAGCGCGACGGCGGAGGACACTCTGGCTCGCAAGAGTGCGGATCCCAACATCGTGTCTGGTGGCCGGCTGGTTGCCAAGGCGCTCAAGGCCGAAGGCGTCGATACGATCTTCACGCTCTGTGGCGGCCATATCATCGACATCTACGACGGCTGCCTCGACGAAGGCATTCGCATCATCGACGTACGTCACGAGCAGGTCGCGGCCCACGCCGCCGACGGCTACGCCCGCCAGACTGGCAAGCTCGGCTGCGTCGTCACCACCGCCGGCCCCGGCTGCACAAATGCGGTCACCGGCATCGCCACCGCCTTCCGCTCCGAGAGCCCGGTCCTGCACATCGGCGGCCAGTCAGCTCTCGTGCAGTGGAAGCAGGGCGGCCTGCAGGATCTGCCGCATGTCGACATGATGCGGCCTATTACAAAGTTCGCCTCTACGGTGATGTCGACCGAGCGCATCGCCGACATGGTCTCCATGGCCGCGCGCGAGTGCTTCGCCGGAGCTTATGGACCGTCTTACCTCGAAATCCCGCGCGACGTGCTCGACCGCGAGGTCAGCCTAGAGAAGGCCGTGCTGCCGAAGCCGGGCCACTACCGAGCCTCGGTGAAGTCGATCGGCGACCCGCGCGATATCGAGCGCCTGGCCGATGTGCTGGTCAACGCCGAGCGGCCAGCGATCCTGCTCGGTCAGCAGGTCTGGGCCTGCCGCGGCCATGAGGAGGCGATCGCCCTCCTGCGCGGTCTCGACATTCCTGGCTATTTCAACGGTGCCAGCCGCGGCATGCTGCCCCCGGGCGACCCCCACCATTTCGACCGCACGCGCTCGCTGGCCTTCTCCAAGGCCGACGTCGTCGTGATCGTCGGAACGCCGTTCGACTTCCGCATGGGCTACGGCAAGCGCATCAACGTGCCGACGCTCGTGCAGATCGACCAGGATTACCGGACGGTCGGCAAGAACCGCGACATCACCTTCGGCATCGCCGGTGACCCGGGCGCCGTCATGGGGGCTGTGCTCGCGGCCGCCTCGGCCAGGATCGACAACGGCAAGCGCCAGCTCCGCCAGCAGTGGATGAAGCAGCTCCATCAGGCCGAGGCCGCTGCGACTGAGAAGCTGATGCCGATCTTCAAGTCGGACACCTCGCCGATTCATCCCTTCCGCGTCGCCTACGAGATCAACGAGTTCCTGGGCGAGGACACGATCTACATCGGCGACGGCGGCGACGTCGTGACCATCTCGGCGCAGGCCGTTCGTCCGCGCAATCCGGGCCAGTGGATGGACCCGGGCGCGCTGGGCTCGCTTGGCGTCGGCACCGGCTTCGCCATCGCCGCCAAGCTGGCGCATCCGAACAAAGAGGTGCTCTGCTACTACGGCGACGGCGCTTTCGGCATGACCGCCTTCGACATGGAGACGGCCAACCGCTTCGGCGTGCCGTATCTGGCCGTCATCGGCAACAACTCCGCCATGAACCAGATCCGCTACGGCCAGATCTCCAAATATGGCGAGCAGCGCGGCAACGTCGGCAACCTGCTGGGCGATGTGCCGTTCGGCAAGTTCGCGGAGATGCTCGGCGGCTACGGCGAGGAAGTCCGCGAGTCGAGCCAAATCGCCGGCGCCTTGCGCCGCGGCCGCGAGGCCGTCGCCAAGACCGGCAAGTCGGCGGTCATCAACATCTGGGTCGATCCGCGCGAGTACGCGCCGGGCACCAAGAACCAGACCATGTACAAGTGATCGATCGGGCGGGACCGCCTCCGGTCCTGCCCGGCTTTCTTCTCCAAGCTGCAATCAGAAAAGCCAGGGAAGCCAGGAAATGACCAAGGCCCTAGAAGGCGTCAAAATTCTCGATTTCACCCACGTGCAGTCCGGCCCGACCTGTACCCAGCTTCTCGCCTGGTTCGGTGCCGACGTGATCAAGGTCGAGCGCCCCGGCGAGGGTGATGCAACGCGCAAGCAGCTCGTCGACGTTCCCGGTGCCGACAGCCTCTACTTTACGATGCTCAACCACAACAAGCGCTCGATCACCATCGACACCAAGAACCCGAAGGGCAAGGAGATCCTCGAGCGTCTCGTCAAGACATGCGACGTCCTGGTCGAGAACTTCGCCCCCGGCGCGCTCGACCGCATGGGCTTCACCTGGGAGCGCATCCAGGAGCTCAATCCGCGCATGATCATGGCCTCGGTCAAGGGCTTCGGCCCCGGCAAGTACGAGGATTGCAAGGTCTACGAGAACGTCGCCCAGTGCGCCGGCGGCTCTGCCTCGACCACCGGCTTCCTCGATGGCCCGCCCCTCGTCACCGCCGCCCAGATCGGCGACAGCGGCACTGGCCTCCATCTCGCACTCGGTATCATGACCGCGCTGTTCCAGCGCGAGCGCACCGGCCGCGGCCAGAAGGTGCTGGCGCCGATGCAGGACGGCGTCTTGAACCTCTGCCGCGTCAAGCTGCGCGATCAGCAGCGCTTGAAGGCCGGCCCGCTCAAGGAATACTCGCAGTTCGGCGACGGCATTCCCTTCGGCGACACTACGCCGCGCGCCGGAAACGATTCCGGCGGAGGTCAGCCCGGTCGTATCCTCAAGTGCAAGGGCTGGCACGAGGACCCCAACTCTTACACGTATTTCATCACCCAGGCCGCCGTCTGGGAGAAGATCTGCGACGTCATCGGCGAGCCGGAGTGGAAGACCAAGGAGGAGTACTCCACGCCTGCCAAGCGCCTGCCGCACCTCAACGCGATCTTCGCCCGCATCGAGGAGTGGACCATGACCAAGACCAAGTACGAGGTCATGGACATCTGCAACCCGCTCGACATCCCCGTGGGCCCGATCCTGTCCATGAAGGAGCTGGCCGAGGACGAGGGCCTGCGCGCCACCGGCACCATCGTCGAGGTCGACCACCCCAAGCGCGGTCCCTATCTCTCCGTCGGCTGCCCGATCAAGATGTCGGACAGCCCCGTCGAGGTGAAGCGCTCCCCGCTGCTCGGCGAGCACACCGAGGAGATTCTGACCCAGGTTCTCGGCTACTCGGCCGAGGAGGTCGATCAGCTTCGCGTCGCCATCGAGCCCGCAAAGAAGAAGATGGCCGCCGAATGATCCTTCCCTCTCCCCGTCCATGGCGGGGATAGGGTCAGGGTGAGGGACAGCCCAAGGTGCCGGCGGTGCTAGAAGCCGCCCCGCACACCGGACCTCTCCCCGTTGCCTCCACCGACAACCGCTTACCCCCGCGTTGATAGCGATGGGGAGAGGGAGATCAGCCATGCGCATCGTCGTCCACGGCCAGGAAGCCTTCGGCAAGGCCGTTCTCGAGAAGCTCCTGGAGCGCGGAGAGAATGTCGTCGCCGTGTTCTGTGCCCCCGACAAGGAGGGCAAGGCCCGCGACCCGCTGGCCCAGCTCGCGTCCGAGAAGGGTTTGCCCGTCCACCAGCCGAAATCGTGGAAGACGCCCGAAGCACTGGAGCTCATGCGCTCCTTCAAGCCGGACGTCTGCATGATGGCCTATGTTACGCTGTTCGTGCCGCAACCCGTACTCGACGCGCCGACCTATGGCACCTTCCAGTATCACCCCTCGCTGCTGCCGCTGCACCGGGGACCCTCGGCCATCTCCTGGCCGATCGCCATGGGCAAGACCCACACCGGCCTTTCCATCTTCTGGCCGGACGAGGGATTGGACGAGGGCCCGATCCTGCTCCAGAAGGAGTGCGGCATCGGCCCCGACGAGACGCTCGGCGACGTCTACTTCAAGAAGCTCTTCCCGATGGGCGTCGACGCCATGATCGAGAGCCTCGATCTGGTCAAGGCCGGTACCGCGCCCAAGGTCCCGCAGGACCACTCCCAGGCCACTTACGAGTACCGCTTCAAGAAGGAGCTGGCCGAGATCGACTGGTCGAAGCCGGCGGCCGAGGTCTACAACCTGATCCGCGCCGTCAACCCGGCCCCCGCCGCCTGGACGACGCTCGGCGAGACCAAGATCGACATCTTCGACAGCGCCTCGGTGGTCGGTAGCGGCAAGCCGGGCGAGATCCTCTCGGTCGGGCCCGAGGGCATCACCGTCGCGGCGGGTGGCGGCGCCATCCTGGTGAAGCGCCTGCGCGCGGGCGGCCAGAAGACCACGGCCTCCGAGTTCGCTGCGTCATCGGGCCTGAAGCCCGGCGACAATTTCTCGCTACCAAAGTCGAAGGCGGCAGCTTAATCAGGGCGCGCGGGATTGCCCCGCAGGCGGAGACCTGCAGCTCGGCGGAGGGCGCCCGCGCAACGAACATGCGAGGCCGGGCGCCGGCTGAAAGTCGCTAGGGAGAACCAAGGATATGGTCAAATCTGACATCGAGATCGCGCGCGAAGCCAAGATGCGGCCGATCTCGGAGGTCGGCGGCAAGGTTGGCGTGCCGGCCGACGCTCTACTCAACTACGGCCCCTACAAGGCCAAGATCTCCGCCGAGTACATCAACTCCGTCCAGGGCAACAAGGACGGCAAGCTGATCCTTGTCACCGCCATCAACCCCACGCCCGCCGGCGAAGGCAAGACCACAACCACCGTCGGCCTCGGCGACGGCCTCAATCGCATCGGCAAGAAGGCCATGATGTGCCTGCGCGAGCCCTCGCTCGGGCCCTGCTTCGGCGTCAAGGGCGGCGCGGCGGGCGGCGGCTACGCCCAGGTCGTGCCGATGGAGGACATCAACCTCCACTTCACCGGCGACTTCCACGCCATCACCTCGGCGAACAACCTGCTCGCCGCGATGATCGACAATCACATTTATTGGGGCAACGGCTGCGGCATCGACCCGCGCCGCGTCGCCTGGCGCCGCGTCCTCGACATGAACGACCGCGCGCTGCGCTCGATCGTCAACTCGCTCGGCGGCGTCTCCAACGGCTTCCCGCGCGAGGACGGCTTCGACATCACCGTCGCCTCCGAGGTCATGGCCATTCTGTGCCTCGCCAATGATTTGAAGGACCTCGAGAAGCGCCTGGGCGACATCGTCATCGGCTATACGCGCGACAAGAAGCCGGTCTACGCCCGCGACGTGAAGGCTGACGGCGCCATGACGGTCCTGCTGAAGGACGCCATGATGCCGAATCTCGTGCAGACGCTCGAGAACAATCCGGTCTTCATCCATGGCGGGCCGTTCGCCAACATCGCCCACGGCTGCAACTCGGTTCTCGCCACCAAGACCGCGCTCAAGGTCGCCGACTACGTCGTCACCGAGGCCGGCTTTGGCGGCGACCTGGGCGCCGAGAAGTTCTTCGACATCAAGTGCCGCAAGGCCGGCTTGAGCCCGTCGGCCGTGGTCATCGTCGCCACCGTCCGCGCTCTCAAGATGCACGGCGGCGTGGCCAAGGACGGCCTCAAGGCCGAGAACGCGGCGGCCGTCGCCAAGGGCTGCGACAACCTCAAGCGCCACATCCAGAACATGAGCAAGTTCGGCGTGCCGGCGGTGGTCGCGGTCAACCGCTTCATCACCGACACCGACGCCGAGATCGCCGAGGTCATCAAGGCCGCCGAGAGCATGGGCACCAAGGCCTTCATGTGCACGCACTGGGCCGACGGCGGCAAGGGCACCGAGGATCTCGCTCGCCACGTGGTTGAGGTCTGCGACAGCGGCAAGGCGGCCTTCAAGCCGATCTACTCCGACGACATGCCGCTGATCGAGAAGATTCGCACCATCGCCAAGGAGCTGTACGGCGCCGCCGACATCGCGCCGGCCGGTGGTGTCGCCGCCCAGCTCAAGGACTTCGAGGCGGCGGGCTACGGCAAGCTGCCGATCTGCATGGCCAAGACGCAGTACTCGTTCTCGACCGATCCCAACGCGCGCGGCGCGCCGACGGGCCACACGGTTCCGGTTCGCGAGGTCATCCTGTCCGCCGGCGCCGGCTTCATCGTCGCCGTCTGCGGCGACATCATGCGCATGCCGGGCCTGCCGAAGGCCCCGAGCGCCGAGTTCATCCGCCTCAATGACAAGGGCCAGATCGAAGGTCTGTTCTGACCGGCTACGCGCCGGTTCGGCCGGGTGCATGCTAAGAGCGCGCGCGGGGTTGGTGGGGCGGCCGCGCGCAAGCAATAGTGACGGGCGGACACGTGGGTGTCCGCCCGCTTTCATTTCTGAGCGCCGGAAACCAAATTGCCGCGCCCCGGATTGATCTGGATCAGCCGAACCCTTGATCGGAGGCAATGCGCGCGCGTGAGCTCCGCGCGACTCTTCCCCCCGCTGAATTCTGAAGCGATGGCCTCGTTACCGGGGGGAAGGAGAAAGCCATGGGCAAGTACATGCAGCTGTTCGAGACCGATGGACTGGCGCTTTTCGCCGTCGGTGGACTCGCCGCAACGGTGCTGGTCACCGTGGTGCTGTTCCTGTTCGTGTTGACGCGCAGAAATCCGCAGACGAAGGCCTGACCGCGATCACATCACGGCACGAGCCGGCCCGGCACCTCCTCGCGGGGTGATCCTCCGGGCCTTTGTGTCTCTGCCCGGCGGTGGAGCACACGTCTCAGATGATCTCGTCCTCGTCCATGATCGGCTCCGCCGCCTGCTCGCGCTTGACCGCGGCGGCACTGGAGAGTTCCTGCGACCACGCGATGTGGAACAGCGCGTCGCCGACATTCACGATCGGCAGCGTCGTACGGCCGATGATGATGCCGCGCCTGGGTGAGCGCACGGTCGTGTCGGCCTCCTCGTAGGGGTTGGCGATGTGGCCGATGATCTCGCCCTCGCTCACCGCGTCGCCGATGCGCTTGGCCGTCCGCAGCACACCAGCCTCCGGCGCCCGCACCCATTTCGAGGCGTTGGCCAGCATCGGCTCCTGCTGGCGCGCCTCGTGCGCCGCCTCGAAGCCTTCCGGCAGCTCGAGCATGCCGATCTTCAGCATGACGCCGGCGATCCCGTCGACGCCCGCCTTGATCGCGAACTCGTCGAAGCGCAGCCCCTCTCCGCCTTCGTAGACCAGCACGTCGACGCCGGCCTCGCGCGCCGCGCGGCGCATCGAGCCTGGCCGCTCGGGACTGTCGAGTATGACCTCGGTGCCGAAGGCGAGCGCCAGCTCGCGGGCGCGCGGCCTCCGCGTGAGATCGCAGCGGATCTGCGGCAGGTTCACGCGATGCGTCGCCGCCGAATGCAGGTCGATGCCGATCGTGGACCGCTTGACGATCTCGTTGAGAAACAGGTTGGCGAGTCGGGCCGCCAGCGAGCCACCGGCGGAGCCGGGGAACGATCGGTTGAGGTCTCGCCGGTCCGGCAGGTAGCGTGACCGGCCAATGAACCCATAGGCGTTGACAACCGGCACGCACAGCAGCGTGCCGTGGATGTTGCCCGGCGCCAGGGTTCGCAAGACGCGCCGGATGATCTCGACTCCATTGAGCTCGTCGCCATGCACAGCGGCCGATAGGAACATGGTCGGCCCCGGCTCCTCGCCGTGCAGCACGTGCACAGGCAGCGTCACGGGCGTGTGGTTGGAGAGCCGCGACACCGGCAGGTCGACCAGCTGGCGCGTGCCCGCGGCGATCTTGCTGCCGCCGATGACGAACGGCTCGCGCATCTCTGGTCATGCCCCCGAAGCGGTTTCCTCTTCAGCATTGCACGAGCGCGTGCCCGGAAAGCAAGCGCCGTGTCCCTTAATGCCTTACCGCCTGAACGAACAGGTTTCCGGTTGTCAGATCCTCGTCGCTCAGCCCGGCGAATCGCCGCGCCAGCGCCCTGCGATCGATAGCCGAAGGAAGCGTCGTCGCCAGGGAGTGTGCGACTTTCAGCCCGGCGCCCCCGATCACCGCGAGATAGGCCGAGACGGGCTGCCGGTTGATGACGTACCGGCGCCGCCCCTTGATGACCGCCCATTCAAGGTCGGAGTAGGTCCAGTGTCCGTTCCAGGCGTCGTGATGGCCGATCGACTTGAGATCGATCTGGTGGGACATGAAGCCTGCCGGAGCCAGCCATCCGCTCATCAGATCGAAGGCGTGCGCCAGATCCTCGACGTATTCGAGTGCCGATTGCGAGAGGATCATGTCTGCCGAGGCGGCGGGAACGGCGCCGGGCGTCAGGCCCGGTACGGTGTATCGGATCATCGAGCCGTCGCGATCGGGCGACCTGATGGACGAGCGGATGCGCTCGAGCCGCTCGGCCGCGAGATTTCCATCAATCGCTTCGGCTGTGAGAAGCGAGGTAGGAAACCCATAGCCCGGCGGGTTCGACTTGATCTCGCTGAGCTCGTTGGACGTGGGGATGGGCGCGTGGCTCCTGAACAGGTCCACGAGCTCCTCGAGGATCATGAGGTTGCGCTCCGCCGTGGCGAAGCGCGCCGCGTCCAGCGCGTGATACTGCTCGGCGCCAGAGAGTAGGGCGGCAATACCGCTGCCGAGCGAGTCCCCGGGGCCGATCTCCACCACGCGACGCGGCGGGCGGTCGAGAAGCCCGAGCTCCGCCGCGAGCACCAGATGACGCAGCCAGACCGCGTAGCAGTAGCGTGCCGAGCAGGTTCCGCCGGTGCCGCGATGAAAGAGCCGCACGGCTCCCGGCACGAACGTCGCCATGCCTCGCATCAGGTAGGTCAGCTTCATCGGACCTCCGTTGAGGATGCCAAACGCGCCAGAGCAATCATGCGATCGATAGCAACGAAATCTCACACGGATGCTCACCATACGCCGAAGGTTGGTGCCGGGCGATACGGCCGATGCCGGTGATCAAGTCCGTGAACGCAGCGGCGCCGACGGAACCCGAGGCTTTGATGCGCGTTCTGATGGAGGCTGCCGCATTGACGGCAGATGAACCGGCATGAGCGTAGGAGAGATGTCCAATGGATTGGGATCGCGTCAAAGGCAACTGGAAGGAGTTCTCCGGCAAGGTGAAGGAGAAGTGGGGTGATCTGACGGACGACGAGATCACCAAGATGAATGGTCAGCGCGACCAGCTCGAGGGCGCGCTCCAGAGCCGCTACGGCTACGCCAAGGACAAGGCGCGTGACGAGGTCGACAGCTGGCTCAATCGCATGTGAGCGTGCTCGTTCGCGATCCGCGCACACGCGTGATCAGGTCCCGGTGCCTCGTGTGCCGGGACCGTTTTCATTGCGCGACGCTCCTTTACGAATCGAGCCGTGGCGCCTCGTAGAATGGCTTGACTCCATTCTCGAGAGCACCAGCGAGTGATAGCTCGATGGCCTTCGCGGCCGGGCAGTCGATCTGCCAGACAAGGCCGCTCTCGCCGTATTCGAGCACGACGACGCCCGAGACGCTCATCTGCGCCAGCGAGGTCAGCACCGTGCTCCCGAAGCCCTTGCGCGCAGGTGGCGCTGCCCGTGGGCCGTCCCGCTCGACCCACCGCATCGACAGCCGTTCATCGGATATCCGCCACGTGATGTCGATGCGGCCGCGGTCGTTGGAGAGCGCGCCGTACTTTCCCGCGTTCGTCGCCAGCTCGTGCAGCGCCATGCCGATGCCCTGTGAAGCGCCCGCATTGAGGAAAAGATCCGGGCCTTCGATGCAAATGCGTTTGCCGATCAGGTCGGCGAAATGCGCAAGCTGGACCTCTACCAGTTCTCTCAGTCCTGTACCGCGCCAATCGTTCTTGACTAGGAGGTCCTGGTTCGCCGACAAGGCCTGCACGCGCTCCGTGAAGCGCGCCACGAAGTCGTCCCGCGACACGGCTGCAGTGTGGCGCGCGATCGCCAGCACCAGGCTCAGCATGTTCTTGGAGCGATGATTGACCTCGAGCAGCAAGAGCCGGATCTGCTCCTCGGAGCGCTTGCGGTCGGTGATGTCCACGCCGGACGGAACCGCGGCGAGCACCTTGCCGTCGCCGCCGAGGATGGGCGCCGCCTGGAAGTCGACCCATCGAACCTCGCCATCGCCGGTCATGTACTCGAGGTCGCAGCGCACCGTCTCGCCGGCGAGGCATCGCGCGGTGATGTCCCGCATCCGGATCGGACCGTCGGGAGACGCGCGCCACCAGGGCACCTCCCAGATCGGCCGCCCGAGGATGCGGTCGCGCTCCATGCCCGACACGTCGAGCGCCCGCGTATTCACCTCCGTCAGCACGCCTTCATTGTCCATCATGCCGACGAAGGCGTTCACCGTGTTGATGATCTGGCTCGCGCGCTGCTCGCTCTCGACGAGCATCCGCTCCTGTCGCTTGCGCTCGGTGACGTCGCGGATGAACTTCGAGGCGCCGAAGATTTTTCCCTGAGCGTCGCGGACCGGCGAGATCGTCACGGAGACGTCGATGAGGCGGCCGCTCTTGTGTAACCTGACTGTCTCGTAGTTCTCGATCGCCTCCCCGCGGCCGATCTTGGCGAGGATTTCGTCCTCCTCGCCCTGCCTGTCGGGCGCGATGAGCCGCCGGATTGACGTTCCGACGATCTCTTGCGCGCTGTACCCGAACATCTGCTGCGCGCTGCGGTTCCAGCTCGTGATGATGCCCTCGAGCGTCTTGCTGAGGATGGCGTCGCGCGATGAGGTGACGATGGCCGCTAGCTGCTCGCTAAGTCGGCTGATTTCGGCATCGGAGCGCCGGTGGTCTCCAACGGCACGCTCGATGGCATTCCAAAGCTCGCCCATCTCAGGCGTGCCGGGCTCAAAGCGCGGCGATGCACCGGCTACCAGTGCTACCGCGTTGCGGCGCATGGCATCGATCGGCTGGGTTATGGAGCGCGCCACCGATATGGCGAGCAGCAGGCTAAGCAGCGAGACGCAGCCGCCGAGGATCACGGCCCACCGCACGGTGCTCCAGGCATCTGCGGTGAGCATGGCTGCCGGCACCGCGACACCGACCGACCAGCCGCTCGCCTTGGATCGGGCGCTGCCGACGACGATAGGGTCCCCGGCTACCGAGGTCACCTCGTATACACCCTCGTTGTGGCGCACCTTACGATAGCTTTCTGTCACCAGCTTGCCGATCCAGAGGTCGTTGTCCGGCACGCGGGCAGCGACGTGGCCTTCGGCATCGAAGATCCCCGCGCGCCAGTTGCGGGGTACTTCCTGGGCGCGCAGCAGGTCTAGGAGCGGCGGCAGGCTGATGGCGATTGAAAGTCCGCGGAACGGCTTGTCGTCCTTGTAGACCGGTGCTTCGACCGTCGCGATCCAGTCCGGCACCACGGTTCCGTGCCGCACGCCAGCGACGATGACCGACCGCGTGGCGAGAGCCTCGCGCTGCTTCTCAAGTCCGTACCCCGCGCGCACGGGCAACGGCTTGTGAGCCATCGGCGTCGTGTTGAGGAGTTGCTGGCCATTGAGATCGGCCACCATGACCCAGGCATCCGGCATGCCGGCCAATGCTTGGCGCGCCTCCTGCTCGAACGGCCCGAGATCGTCGAGCCGCAGGTTGGGCGAGCGCATCAGGTCGTTGGCGACGGCGATGTACTTTCCGAGATGGGCGTCGACGCCGGCCGCGACCGAGCGCGCGCTGTACAGTAGCCCTGTCTTCTGCAACTCGGCCGAGGACGAGGCGAGATTGAAAATGACGGCGACGACGAGGATGTTCAGCGGCAGCGCCAGCGCGGCGACCACGAGGCCTAGGCGCTGCGAGATGGTCCAGCGCGTCGGATCGATGCGGGACGGCCGCCGGAAGCGCGGGCTCCTGTCGAGGAGACGCCCGAACGAGCTGATCGTACTTCGCACGCCATCACCCGCTCGAACGCCTGACACGACGGCCCGAGCGCTTCTTACGGCTGGTCGCCCGGAGGATTGGAGCGAGCAGCGGCAGGTTCGGCGTTGCGGGATACACAACGTATGAACCGCAAAGCTGATCTGTCAAGTAAAGATTACGGTGAGCACGGCACCGAGCCTTGACTTATGCCATTGTGCGAGAGCGGTTGAATGCGGATTGGTCTTCGGCGATTGGCCGGCTTGGAGGGGCAGTATGAGAACGCTTGCGCGCGGTGTGATCGCGGGGCTTGCGGCGGCGGCAGGAATTGCGGGCACGGCATGGGCCGCTGGCGAACCGGCGTTCTCCGGCTGCTACGCGCGGGCCTATGATCAGGCGCACATGCAGAAGCATAAGGCCCAGATCGTCTCGAAGGCCACGCTCGACGTCAAGGCGCCGCCTGCAGATTGGCCTCCCATCGACGGCAAGCCAGCCGCCGCCATGGCGGACCTGAAGCTCTGGGTCCGCGGACACAAGCAGCCGTTCGAGACCCACGGCGTGTGCTGGAGCGATGGCGATGGACTTCGCTGTGGCGGCTCTCTTTCGGCCGCCGAGGCGGAACCGTGTGAGACGAAGCGTGACGGTGTCCGCAACTGTCGCGTCGATGCCACTGATTCCGGAGCCTTCGGCATTCGCCGCAAGGGGGCCGGGCTTCTGGTCGTGATCGTCGAGCGCCTCGAGCTGGTGCCCGCGCCGTTCGATGGCGGTCCGTTCCTGTCCTTGAGCCCCGGCAACGCCGAGAACCACGCCTTCGAGCTGGCGGCCGCCACCTGCAGATAGGCTTCCGCGGTCTCATGCTGCTACAACGGAGCGGGCCAAAGCCGTGCCAGAACGTCCCGCAGCCGCTCAGCAGACCGGCTGGCCGGGAAACGCGAGCTGCTCGCGATCCCGCCAGTCCCGGACGTAGTTGATCTCCATCAGGCGGCGCACGCCCTTGATCGGCCGCTTGTCGAAACCGTGCCAGGTGTTCGGTCCCGCGATGAACGTGACGGCGGTGTTGAACTCCGCCGACGACCGGCCGATCCACTTCTGGTCGTCGTCGTAGATGTCGGTGCCCCAGCCCTTCGCCTCCGGGCCGGTGCACAGATAGACGACCATCGAGAACAGCTTCTCCGGGATGTCGCGATGCGGCTCGAGCCAGCAGCCGTCGACATCCTGGATGTATTCCACTCGCAGGTAGCTTCCGCGCACGTCGATGCCGAACGTCTCCGCGCACTGCGCCGCCACCTCGGGCCGCTGCAGGGCATCAGCCAGCACCGACATGGCTGGAAAATCGGCGCGGCGCTCCGGCGTGATAAAGGCGCGCGAGCTGTTGTAGGTATCGCGCGTGCCGTCGCGGTCTGCGATCACGGCCGGCGCGATCGGCAGCGTCAGGACGCCGGTGCACATGTCCAGCGGCAGCACGTCAGTGGTCTTCCAGGTTCGGTAAGGCACATCGTTGCGCACGGACGCTTTCAGCGAGCGCGCGAAATGGGCCGCGACGTCGTCCGTGTCCGGCAGGGGCGGATAGGTCATCAGTTCGCTCCCTGCTTCGGTTTGAAGGTCGTGCCGCGCGGCGCGTATTGCAGCAGCTTGCGCAGGATCGGGTTCGATTTGACCATCGCGCTGAGGCGGTGCCGGCGGTAAGTGCTCGCCGCGTACGCCTCCGAGTCGACCCAGCAGAACTGCAGGCTCTTGCGCTCGCCTTTCTGTGGCAGGAAGCCGTGCCATGAATGATCGTTGACGCGGAACATCAGCATCTTGCCGAACTCCGGCGGGAACTCGAACTCGTAGTCGTTGCGATCGTCGCTGCGCAGCACCCGCAGCCGGCCTTTGTCGTGGGGCCACTCGGGGCTGAAGCCCAGAATGACGGTGACGATCTTGTGCTTGGAATCCGGGTGCGCGTAGCCCTCGTTGTAGTTGCCCGTGGTGTTGCCCATCATCACGACGGTGGTCGGGTAGCGAGACAGGTCCATGTCGAACTTGCGCTCCACGATCTGCCGGAAGCGCGGGCTCTCGAGATCGTCGAGAACGGCCTGGAACCGGGCTCCGAATGACAGGTCGGGAATGGCGTAGCTGCCGCGATAGGGAATGACCGGCGCATCCTCCAGCACCTCCTTCTTGTAGGTGGGTGCGATGGCCTGCTCGACGAACGCCCAGTCGTAAGGCGTCGTGTTCAGCTCGGCGTCGTCGATCGCCTTGGCGTCGAGATATTTGAATTGCGGCAGCTCGTCGGTCATTGTTTCGCCTTTCGGTGTATGGGCGATAGCGACCACCACTCGTCCGGGACGCCCGGTTCAGAATGAGGGCAGTTGTCGTGAGTCGTTCGGGGCCACGCCGATCCCTTCGATCTCGATCAGCCAGTCGGGCCGGCAGACCGGACCTTGCACCATGATCGTCGGTATTCCCGGGATGCGCTCCGCGAGGGCGTCTCGAACACGCTTCTCGTCGGAGACGTCGCGCAAGTAGACGATCAGGTACATCATGTCCTCGAGCCTGGCTTCGCCGGAGGCGAGCAGCGCTTCGACGTTGACGACCGCCCTGTCGAGCTGCTTCACCACGTCGCCCGGATGCACGACCGTGCCGGCGCAATCGATGCTCGCGGTCCCGGAGATGAAATGGTGCGCCCGGTCGGCGTAGGCTATCTTCGTGCCGCGCTCGAAATGCACCTGGTAGTCCTTAGTGGCGCAGAGCTTGTCGAGATCGCTGAGAAACGACATCTGGCCCGGCTTGAGATCGAGGATCGAATAGGCGTCCATCAGCACGACATCGTATTGATGCGAGCAGCCACCTTGGATCCCGGTGCTCGAGATGTAATGCGTTTCCTCGGTCAAGCCGTGCTGGCGGAACAGCTTGCCGCGCGTCTCCACCATGGCCTTGTAGAAGACATCGACATCCTTGAGGTAAAGCCACGTGCGCACGCAGTGGTCCCGCAGGTTGCCGCCGAGCGTCGTCAAGGTGCCGATGAGATCGCTGAAGACCTCCCAGGTTTGAGCGTCGGCGAACGCGGGAGCACCGTGCGCGGCGGCGCACATGCGCGTGCTCCAGAGATGACGAAGCCCGTTCTTCTCCACCAGCAGGTGCTTGGGAGACAGCTTCGTCTTGCACAGAGACGCTTGCGAGATGTGATGTGCGAGCAGCGCGATCTTGGCGCCCGTTGGCGGCTGCCCGACGACGGACACGGCGGCCGGACTATCGATCGGCTCGCGAAACAGCGCCGAGTTGCGAACCGCCGCGGTCTGATTAATGGGGTCCGAAAGGAAGAGACGCCGGAAGATCGCCGTTTCCGGGCCGAGCCCGAGGGCCTTCTGCGCCGCGATATATCGGGATTGCAGATAGTCGAGCTGGCCCGAAAGGTCGAGGTCTAATGGCGCCGTTGCGACGATGTAATGCTCGGCGCCGCCGAGAGCGCCGGCAACGCTCTTGCAGATGAACCCGTCGTCCGAGACGAACGACGGCCGAAGGTCCGTGGGTGCTTTCAGCTCCTGGCGGCGAAGGGCGGAAGCCTGTGCCATCCGATGATCTCCTTGCCTCGCGACGGTGTCTGTTTGGCAGGGCAGTTCGGAAACAACTCAACCATGGCCAGCGCATCGAGCAGGTGCGCCGGATTCGAGATGGTCAACGCTGTATAGCCTCGCGTCACGCACCTCTTGATCATTATCAAATGGAAGCAGCGTGAAAGAGGACGCTCACAGGAATTAGGCCCGCGGGCCGCTGGCTATCAGGATCGCGCCCGCTTTGCCGTGCGCGTAGCCATTGACGATCGGGCCGGGCAGCGTCTCGGTCGAGATGCGCTCGACGAGCCGGGCGCCATCGATCGCTCCGTCCGCCAGCTCGCGGTAGGCCTTGATCACCGCCACCATGTCGCAGGTGTGCGGGGAGATGCGCAGCGAGGCGACGCGGGCGCGAGCGAGTTCCGCGACCTCATCCGCGAGCACCGTCACGCCCGCGGCAAGCGTCTCGATGCCGTTGACGGCGAGAAACGCCGTCCCGTCGAGGGTCTCGACCAGCAGGCCGTCCGGGTCCTGCTCGCAAACGTACTTGCAGGCGTCCTTGGCGAGGCCATGCGCGCGCGCGTGATAGCAGCGCGCTGAAACCGCGAGTGGCGCGCGGCCGAAGGCGAGCACCTCGATCTCGGTGCTGCCGCGCCGCGATGCGATGTCCGCGATGGAGCCGAGAGGCAGCTCGGGTGGCAGGCACACGCTCAACGTGCCGAGAGCCGCCAGCTCCGCGAGCGTGTCCTCGTTGTAGACGTTGAGGAACGGCCCGCCGATGTGCGGACGTCCCGCGATCGCCGCCAGCGCCGTGAAGTCGTTGACCTCGATGAGATGGCCGCCACTCTGGGCGATGTCGACGATCTCGGTGACCTCTCGCTTGAGAGTTGGCAGCGCCAGCGTGGCGAGCACCACCTCCTTGCCGCCGCGCTCCAGCCGATCGATGACGTCAGGCAGCGCATCGGTACGGAACGGCGAGCGCTTCGAGCACACCACCTCGCCGACGACCACGCGCTCGACCGGCGCCTCGTCGGCGATGCGCGCGTAGAAGTCAGTCCACATCGGCGTCGGCCAGTTGAACAGCACCGGTCCCAGTGTGAGCTTCACGTCGGTCCTCCCGGAGGCCTGATGTGTTCAGCACCAACTCTGCGCGGAGCGTTCACCGCCCAGTCTTCTTCAGCGCCCAGTCTTATTCAGATCCAAGTCTTCTTCAGCTCCAAGTCTTCTTCACCGCCAGGTCTTGCGATAGGCGCCGGCGGTCTCCCGCCCACCCTCGGTGAACGCGGCGAGCGCACTGGGCGGTGGCGCGCGGTTGGCCGCCAGCGCGTCGAGGGCGGAGCGGAACGCCTTTACCGTTGCCGCGAGATACGCCTTGCCGCGCTGCCGCCCTTCGATCTTGAGCGCGCTGACGCCGGCCTTCTGCAACGCCGGCAGCAACTCCAGCGCGTTGAGACTGGTCGGATCCTCGAAGATGTGCATCGCCGTGCCGGACACCTTGAAGCGGCCCTTGCACAGTGTCGGATAGGCGGCCGGCTGGCCTGCGGGATAGCGCCCTATGAGAAAGCCGCCGAGCCGGGCCGCGAGGTCGCTTCCCTCCTGGCGGTATTGCACGTGCGCGGCGGGCGAGCAGACGCCATTCATGTTCGGGGACTCGCCGGTGGCGTAGGAGGACATCAGGCAGCGGCCCTCCGCCATGACGCAGAGGCCGCCGAACGCGAACACTTCAGTCTCGCACGGCACGTCGGCCGTGATGGCGGCGATCTCGTCGACAGTGAGCACGCGGGGCAGAACCACGCGCTTGACGCCGAAGCGCTCGGCATAGAAGCGGATGGCGAGCGGCGTCGCGGCCGCGGCCTGCACGGAAAGGTGCAGCCGCTGCTCGGGGAAGGCACGCCGCGCCCATGCGAGCACGCCGAGATCGGCGACGATCAGCGCATCGGCGCCGGCCTTGATTGCTGTTTCCACCGCGCGGTGCCAGATGCTGGTCGCCCCGGCCCTGGCGAATGTATTGATCGCAACGAGGACCTTGACGCCGCGCGCGTGCGCGTAGGCCACGCCCTCGCGCATCTCGGCGGCATCGAAGTTGAGGCCCGGGAAGTTGCGCGCGTTGGTCTCGTCGCGGAAGCCACAGTAGACCGCGTCCGCGCCAGCATCGACAGCCGTGCGCAAGGCCGAAGGCGTCCCTGCCGGACACACCAGCTCCATCACTCGCTCCCGCTCATCGGATCTCCACCCCGGGTGACGCTCCCTGCGGCGCGCCGAGCCAAATGCGCAGCCGGCGGGCGACGTCACGCAATCCTTGATCGACATAGGGTGCCACGGCGTCCGGCACGCCGATGATGCGCGCCGGATCGAGGTTGGCGTCCTCGATGGCATTGCGCAGCGCCAGCACCGCCGCCGTATCACCCTCGATGACGAGGTCGCGCGTGAAGAACAGGGCATCTCCGTCGTAGGTACCGTCGAGCAGGCCGACCAGGACCAGCATCGGGCCGGAGATTCGCGCATCGAACGATTGCCCGCCGAGCGTCGGCACCGCCTGCAGGCGCGGTTGCCCGGGTCCGAGCTCGAGAAGGAAGGCGAACGGGCAGTCGGCGGGCTCGACGGCGAAACGCTTATCGGCATGCTCGCCCATTCGCGACACGATGCCGGGATGCCGCTCGACGACGCCATGGAGAATGCGGTTGGCGGCCATCTCCAGAGGCGTCAGCGGTAATAGCGACATGAAACGTGCGACCGGCCAGGGCAAATGCCCCCGGCGCGCTCCCGTTTCAGGCTGCGGCTCGATGTCCTTTTCAACCATGCGGCCTGTCTAGGCGCCAATCGCTGGTTGCCGTTTAACCGAGATCAAGAACCGCTGTTACTTTTTGCCCGATAGCAATGAGGAAAGAGATGGGCCGGAAATGCGCCACGAGCACAATCAGGTTTTCCGATCCCTCGGCGATTTCGTGCGCGCCTTGGAGGCGAGCCGCGATCTCGCTCGCGTCAGGGAGCCCGTTTCGACGGTGCTCGAGGTAACGGAGCTGCACCGCCGCGTCATCGCCCGAAAGGGGCCGGCGCTGCTGCTCGAGCAGCCCGTCAAGGCGGACGGCGCGCCGTCCCGCATTCCCCTGCTCACCAATCTGTTTGGAACCGTCGATCGCATCGCATTCGCGCTGGGAGGTGGCGGCAGGGAGCGCCTCGTCGCGCTCGGAGAGCTGCTCGCGCGCCTGCGCCAGCCGACGCCGCCAGCGAGCATCCGCGAGGCGATCCGGCAGTGGCCGCTCGCCAAGTCGGCTTTCCACTCGCGACCGCTGATCGCCGGCCGCGCCCCGGTGCAGTCGGAGATCCTGCGCGGCACCGATATCGATCTCGGACGCCTGCCCATCCAGACCTGCTGGCCCGGAGAGCCGGCCCCGCTGATCTCGTTCGGCATCGTCATCACCCGGCCCCCCGGACCAGTCGAAGCCTCGAGCCACAACTGGGGCATCTACCGCATGCAGTTGCTCGGGCCCGACCGGGCCATCGTGCGCTGGCTCGCGCACCGGGGCGGCGCCATGCACTACCGCCAATGGCAGGCCCTCGGCCAGACGATGCCGATCGCGGTCGCCATCGGCGCCGACCCCGCGACGCTGCTGGCGGCGGTTACGCCCGTGCCGGAGAACATGCCCGAGGCGAGTTTCGCCGGTCTCCTGCGCGGCGAGCGCACGCGTCTCGCCCAGGCTCTGACCCAGCCGGTGCTCGTACCCGCTGAGGCCGAGATCGTGCTCGAGGGCACCGTCGATCCCCACGAGACGGCGCTCGAGGGCCCCTACGGCGACCACACCGGCTACTACAACGCGGCCGAGCCCTATCCGGTCATGCGCCTCTCCGCGATCACCACGCGTCCTGATCCCGTCTATCACTCGACGTTCACCGGCCGCGCGCCCGACGAGCCGTCGGTTCTCTCCGAAGCCCTCAATGACGTCTTCCTGCCGCTGATGCGCCAGCAGCTCCCCGAGGTGCTCGATTGCTGGCTGCCGCCAGAAGCGGCCTCGTACCGCATCGCCGTCGTCCGCATCGACAAGCGCTATCCCGGCCACGCGCGCCGCGTCATGCTGGCTTTGTGGTCGCTGCTGCCGCAGTTCACGCTGACCAAAATGATCATCGTCGTCGACGGCGATGTCGACGCCCGTGACTGGAAGGACGTCATGTGGGCCGTAGCCATGTGCGCCGATCCCGGCCGCGACATGCTGGTGTTGAAGGATACGCCCATCGACGTGCTCGACTTCGCCTCTCCGGTGCCCGGTCTCGGCGGCAAGCTCGGTATCGACGCCACGCGCAAGATCGGCGTCGAGACGACCCGCACCTGGTACGACACCATGAGAATGGAGCCGGCGGTGTCGGCCCGTGTCGACAAACTCCTGTCGGGTCTGCCCGACCTCGGCGTCGGCAAGGCACGGGAGTCGGCCGCATCATGATCCGTGCCATGGCGAGCAGGCATCGCATCATCGTCGGCATCTCCGGCGCGTCCGGCGCCGCACTGGGCCTGCGCGCGCTAGAGTTGCTGCGCGGCGCTGCCGGCGCCGAAAGCCACCTCGTCATGTCCGCCGCCGCGGAAAGGACGTTTGAGCTGGAGATTGGACCGGATGCCGCCGCCAAGGCCCGCTCGCTCGCCACCGTCGTTTACGACGATGCCGATATCGGCGCCCGGATAGCGAGCGGCTCGTTCCGCTCCGGCGGCATGATCGTGGCGCCGTGCTCGATGCGCACGCTGTCGGCGGTCGCGCATGGGCTGACCGACAGCCTGCTGACCCGCGCCGCGGACGTCATGCTCAAGGAGCGCCGCCGCCTCGTTCTGCTCGCTCGCGAGGCGCCGTTGCACGCTGGGCATTTGGAAGCCATGCTGACGCTCACCCGGCTGGGCGCCATCGTCATGCCGCCGGTTCCGGCGTTCTACGCCAAGCCCCGCACCGTCGACGACATCGTCACCCAGATCGCGGCGCGCGGCCTGGAGCTCCTTGGCGTCGACCTGGGCAATGTCCTCGTGCGCTGGGACGGCCCGCCGGCGGACTGAGCGTGCGAGTGGCTCGGCGCGCCTTCGTGGCTCGGTCAGGCGTCAGCGCGCCTTGATCCACTTGGACATGGTCTCGAGCCCCTGCTTGGCGAGATAGACGGCCTGCAGCGGCGGCCAGAAGAAGGCCGATTTCATGTGCCACTCGTATTTCTGGCCCCATCGGCCGCGGGGCCTGCGATACGCCGCAGGCAGCGGCTGCGAAAAGATATTGTACAGAAAAGCAACCAGTCGGGACTCATTGTATTCTTCAGGCTCTTTGCCGTTGCGAAACACCGGCGCGGTTAGCATCGAGCGATAGAGATCCTCGTCGCCATCGATCTGCTTGACGCGCGACAGAACGGCTTCTGGCGAGTCGAAGTCGTGGCACATGACGAAAGCATCGGGATTTATGTCGCGCGTGATGTCCGGATCTCCCCAGTAGATCGGAATCGTACCGGCGGCGAAGGCATCGGTGATTTTTTCCGTCGCATAGCCTGGATAAGAGGTATTTTCGAAGGCGAATGAAAATTTGTGTTGCCGCAGGAAGGCGAGCTTGTCGGCCACGCGGCCGCCTACGTTGTTTCGCCAGCGCCCACCGCACTGGACCGGACGGTAGGCGGAAAAGCAGTCGATATAGGCATCGAGTGCACCCTGGCGGTTGGTGACATTCGACACGACGCAGGCGCAGAATTTGTCGCGATCTCGGACGATCTCGTCGTAGGGCATGCGACTGTGAAGGCTCGCATAGCTCTTCCAGGCCCGCAGCAGCGGCCAGCGAAGATAGCGATCGCCGAGAGAGAGACGGTCGAAGCCGATCGCGTAATCGACGAGGTTGAAGTCGGGAAGGATGTTCTCCCCGATGATCTGAATGCGTACACCCGGGTAGCGGAGAACGCTGCGCTCCATGTTCATGCAGAAGACGAAGTCTGGAGCGTCTTGGGTTTCGACGAATGCAAAGCGGTCGGAAAGCAGCGCACATAGGCGCCGCAGGTTGGTCATTGCGCGATGGCTGGTGGCCCAAACCCGGATCGCCGGAAGGTCGGGATGTGACATGCCTCGGATACTCTCGATTGCGACGGGCCATGGCGAGCCGGAGACGGCGTCATGAGAGCATATCCGGTATGCGTCCGTCTACGGTGCGCCACAGGCAAGATGAACGGTCTGAACGTGGCGCAGTGGTGCAGCCGAGTGTTCATGATGTCGGCCCGAGCGGTCGAGTCGTGGGTGACGCCGTCCACGAGCCGGTCCCTTGGGCAAGCGGATGCCGTAAGCGAGGTGCCGCATCAATAGGCGCCCCTTGCCTCGATCGGCCAGATGCCGACGAGCGTATCGCCTTCGACGACGTGGAAATGGGCGAAGAGGTTCACGGTCGGGTCGCAATGCGGCACGATCAGCTCGAAGCATTCACCCAGCAACGGTTGCGGCGCGCCGGCAGTGAGCTCGATGATGCCGTGCTCGTCGCTGTCGGGGCGGTAGACGGCGCCCGGGCTCGGCGGCGAGACGAACGCGGGCAGTGTGCCCTTGGCCGAGAACTGCTTGTTGCCGCCGTCGCACGTAACGCGGCCCGGCCAGTTGCGGCCGATGACGCTGACGCGGACGGTGAGCGCGGTCTCGAACGGCGATGCGCCGTCGGCCGTCAGCGCCAGCCCCGCGTACTCGACGTCGCCGACCGCGTAGCTTCCGGCCTGCAGCTCGGTATAGCAGCCGAGACCGGGGTCCATGAACAGCGTGCCCGTGCTGCCGCCGGTGACGGTCTCGATGCGGTGTCCGGCGGCTTCGAGCGCGCCTCTGATGTCGCCGATCATCCGCGCGCACGAGAGAGACGCGGCCTGCCGCGCCCCGAAGCCCTCGAGGTGCGAGATGTGCGAGGCATAGGCCTGCATGCCGGCGAGAGCCAACGCGGGCTGCGCCGCGATGGCGTTTGCCATCGCCACCGCCTCGGCCGGGCCCGTGACGCCGTTGCGGTGCCGGCCGAGATCGACATCGACATGCACGCCGATCCCGACGTCGGCCTCCGCCGTGGCCCTGCCGATGAGCGCCACGATGCCGGGATCGTCGGCCACCAGCGTCAGCTTCACTCTGCGTGCCAGTGCCACCGCCCGCGCCACCTTGCCCGGCTGCGTGATCGCCGAGGTGACGAGGATGTCGCCGATGCCGCCGTCCGCCATCGCCTCCGCCTCGCCGATCGTGGCGACGCACAGGCCCGCGGCTCCGGCCTCGATCTGTATCTTTGCGATAGCCACGCACTTGTGCGTCTTGGCGTGCGGGCGCAGCGCGATGGCGTTTGCGCGGCAGAAGTCCGCCGCCCGCGCCAGATTCCGCTTCAGTCCGCCGAGATCGAGCACCAGGCACGGCGTGGCCAGCCGCGCCCGGCCGCCGGGCTCCCCGATGAGATGTGCGTTCGGGCCGAAGCCCTGGCCGCTCGCCGTTCGCATCATGCCTCCGGCACCCATCAGCCGGTGTCGCCCGTCAGTCCGGCGGCCGCGATGCCGGCCAGCGCGCACGCCTCGTCGTTGTCCGATGTGTCCCCGCTGATGCCGACGGCTCCCACGGTTGCGCCAGTGGCGTCGCGGATCAGCACGCCGCCCGGCACCGGCACGACAGCGCCGGCCGCCAGCGTGTTCACCGCGTTGACGAACGGCGCCTGGCCGGGGTCCTGCGCCCGCTTGAAGATGGCGCGCGAGCCCATGCCGAGGGCCACCGCGCCGTAGGCCTTCCCGCGCGCCACCTCGCCGCGCATCAGGCTGGTGCCGTCTTGCGCCGCGAAGGCAACGAGCGCGCCGCGGTCGTCGAGCACCGAGACGGCGAGCGGCTTCAGCTTCAGCTCGGCGGCTTTGGCGAGCGCCGTGTCGACGATGGTGCGGGCCTGGGCGAGCGTCAGTCTCATGCGGGCATGTCCTCCGTTGTTTCTCTATTGGCGGCTTTCGCCGAGCGGACGCTCATGGCGAGCACCTGTGCGACGTGCAGCGCGTCTTGGTTGGCGCCGTCGGCGATCTGGGCGCGGCACGACGTGCCGTCGGCGACGATCAGCGTGCCGGGCTCGGCACTGCGCACCGCGGGCAGCAGCGAGGCCTCGCCCATGGCGCGCGAGATTTCGACCGTCTCGGCCTGATAGCCGAACGCGCCGGCCATCCCGCAGCAGCTCGATTCGATCGTCTCGACGGCGAGGCCGGGGATCAGCCGCAGCGTTCGCTCGATGGCGCCCATCGCCCCGAACGACTTCTGGTGGCAGTGGCCGTGCAGTAGCGCCTTGGCCGCGATCGGACCCAATGCGAGCGTCAATCGCCCGGCGGCGCTCTCGCGCGCCAGGTACTCCTCGAACAGCATCGCCTGCTCGGAGACCTTCACCGCCGCTTCGCCGAGGCCGAGCCGCAGCGCTTCGTCGCGGAAGGTGAGCAGGCAGCTCGGCTCCAGCCCGATGATGGGAACGCCGCGCTTCGCATAGGGCTCCAGCACCGCGATCGAGCGCCGCGCCTCGGCTCGCGCCTCGTCGACGAGCCCCGCCGAGAGGAACGTGCGCCCGCAGCACAGCGGCCGCGACGAGCCGTCGCCGGGCCGCGCGAGCTGGACCTTGCATCCGGCCGCGACCAGCACCTCGAGCGCCGCCTCCAGGATCTCGCGGTCGAAATAGCGGCTGAAGGTATCGGCCCACAGCACCACCTCGCGGCCATCGACCGGCCCGATCGAGGTCGCACCCGGATCGAAGACGTCGCCGCGCCACTTCGGCAGCGGCCGCGACGCCGCGAGCCCGAGCGTCATCTCCGTGAGATGCCGCGCCCCCGGCACCCGCTCGCGCGCGTTCATCAGCCACGGCACGCGGCGCGCGAGCGGCGCATAGCGCGGCATGTAGGCGACCAGCTTGTCGCGCATCGAGACGCCGATCCGGGCCGCCCGTGCTGCCTTCACCTCGATGTTGAGCCGCGCCACGTCGACGCCGGTCGGACACTCGCGCCGGCAGGCCTTGCACGACACGCACAGCTTCATGGCCTCGGCCATGGCGTCGCTGGTCATGGCCTCCGGGCCGAGCTGCCCCGAGAGGGCGAGGCGCAGCACGTTGGCCCGGCCGCGCGTCAGATCCTTCTCGTTGCGGGTGACGCGGTAGGACGGGCACATGGCGCCGCCCTGAAGCTTCCGGCAGGCGCCGTTGTTGTTGCACATCTCGGCCGCGCCCATGAGGCCGCCGGGCTGGCCGGGGAACTCCGACCAGTCGAGCGCGGGCGTATAGCCGGCGCTGCCGTAGCCTGGATGGAAGCGGAACAGGGACGCCTCGTCGAATTTCGGCGCCCGCACGATCTTGCCGGGATTCATGAGCCCCTTCGGATCGAAGCGGTCCTTGACCTCCTCGAACGTCCGCGCCAGGCGCTCTCCGAACATGGCTTCGTGGAACTCGGAGCGGACGAGGCCGTCGCCGTGCTCGCCGGAGTGTGAGCCCTTGTACTCGCGCACCATGGCGAACGCCTCCTCGGCGATGGCGCGCATCGCCTTGACGTCCTTGTCGAGGCGCAGGTTGAGAACCGGCCGCACGTGCAGGCAGCCGACCGAGGCGTGCGCGTACCAGGTGCCGCGCGTGCCGTGGCGCTCGAAGATTTCGGTGAGGCGCTGCGTGTATTCGGCCAGATGCGGAAGCGGCACGGCGCAGTCCTCGACAAAGGAGACGGGCTTCCGCGCCTCCTTCATCGACATCATGATGTTGAGGCCGGACGTGCGCAGGTCCGTGAGCCCCTGCTGCAGGGCCGGATCGAGCACCTCGACGACGCCGCCGAAGCTGTCGCCCGCCTTGTCCCAGGCAAAGCCGAGGTCGCCCATCAGCTCCCCGAGCTGCCGGAGCCGCGCCCTGTTCTCGGCCTCGTCCTCGGCGAACTCGACCAGCAGCAGCGCCGCCGGCTCGCCGCGCACGGCGGCCCTGAGCGTCGGCTCGAACATGGTGATCTTGCGCGCCAGCTCGATCATCGTCGCGTCGACCAGCTCGCAGGCGATCGGCTTCAGCTTGACGATGTGCTGCGCCGCATCCATGGCGCGGAAGAACGAGCCGAAATGGCAGACGCCGACACCGCGCGGGCCCATCACCGGCCACAGCTTCAGCTCGATCCCCGTGGTGAAGGCGAGCGTGCCCTCCGAGCCGACCAGCAGGTGCGCCAGATTGATCTTTCCATCCGGTCCCGAGGCCGGCACCAGCGCGTCGATGTTGTAGCCTCCGACACGCCGCTGGACTTTCGGCACGCGCCGCTCGACCTCGTCGGCTTCGCGCCGCCCGATCGCTGCCAGATCGCCAATCAGCCCTCTAAGCGGATGATCGGTCGCTAAATCCGAGAGATCGGCACGCACCTCGTTGAAGTGCGCCGAGCGCCCGTCCGCCAGCATGGCGTCGATCGCGACGACGTTGTCGCGCGTCGTGCCGTAGCGCAGCGAGCGTCCGCCGCAGGAGTTGTTGCCGGTCATGCCGCCGAGCGTCGCCCGCGACGAGGTCGAGACGTCGACCGGGAACCACAGGCCATGCGGCTTGAGCTGCCGGTTGAGCTCGTCGAGCACGATGCCCGGCTCGACGACGCATCGCCGCGAAGCGACGTCGAGCTCGAGGATGCGGGTGAGATGCTTCGAGCAGTCGACGACCAGGCCCGAGTTGATCGTCTGGCCGCATTGCGAGGTGCCACCGCCCCGCGCGGTGACCGGCACACCCTCGCCGGTTGCGATCGCGACAGCGTTGCGGGCTTCCTCCATCGTGCGCGGAATGGCGACCGCGCGGGGCATCATCTGGTAGTGCGAGGCATCGGTGGCGTAGCGTCCCCGCGAGAACGCATCGGCGAGGATCTCGCCGGCGTTTCCAGCCTTGAGCTTGTGTTCGAGCGAGGACGTCACGGGTTCACCTGGAGTGGAGCCGCACGAGGCAAGGACGTTGGTGTGTGGAATACCACTGGTCAAAACCATTGTCGCCGCTACTATGCAAGTACCAATGAGAACCGCCCCGAGCGGCAATAGACCAGGGAGAAAACATGCGCACGCTCAAGGGATTATTGGCCGCGCTCGCGATGGCGGCGTCGGCCACGGCCGCCGTTGCCCAGAAGACGGAGCTCAAGCTCGCACACATCGGCGAGCCGGACAGCCTCTATCAGAAAACGGCCGAGGAGTTCGCCAAGCGCGCCAACGCCAAGCTCGGCGACAAGGCCACGGTGTCGATCTACGGCGCCAGCCAGCTCGGGAGCGACAAGGACATCCTGCAGAAGCTGAAGCTCGGGCAGGTGCAACTCTGGCTCGCATCGACCATCATGTCGTCGGTGTCGCCGGAGTTCGGCGTCTTCGAGATGCCTTACCTGATCAAGGACCGCGCTCACATGAAGCGCGTCGTGGCCGCGCTGGGCGACAAGGTTTTCACGCCGGCCGCCAAGGCCAAGGGCGTGCTTCTGCTCGGCACCTGTGAGAACGGGTTCCGCCACATCACCAACAACGTCAAGCCGATCGTCAAGCCCGAGGACCTCGCCGGCATCAAGCTGCGCGTGCCGCAGGGCGAATGGCGCGTGAAGATGTTCCGCGCCTACGGCGCCAATCCTTCGCCGCTCGCCTATGGCGAGGTTTTCACGGCTCTCAAGACCGGCGTCATGGACGGTCAGGAGAACCCCTTCGCCCAGATCTGGGGCGGCAAGTTCCACGAGGTGCAGAAGTACCTGTCGCTGTCGGGTCACGTCTACACGCCGCTGTGGATCGCCGCCTCGCCGTCGGGCTTCGCCGCGCTCGCCCCCGAGGTGCAGAAGGCGCTCACCGAGGCCGCCAAGGAGACCGAGGGCATCTGCCTCGACATCGGCGCCAAGCTCGACGACGAGCTCCTCGCCAACATGACCAAGGACGGCAGCCTGAAGGTCAACGAGGTCGACAAGGCCGCCTTCATCGCGGCTTCGAAGCCCGTCTACGAGGAGTTCGGCAAGTCGCTGAAAGGCGGCGCCGAGCTGGTCGGCGACATCCAGGCGCTGTCGAAATAGTCCTCTCTCTCGTAACGGGCCGCCACCGCGTCCGGCGGCCCGTTATCGCATCCCGCGAGCCCCTGATGATCCATTCCCTGAAGCGGACGCTCGACGTCGGCCTGCAATGGCTGCTGATCGGGCTCATGATCGCGCTGACTGTCATCGTCATGGTGGCCGTGGCCTACCGGAAGTTCGGCTACTCGCTCGTCTGGTATGACGAGGTGGCTTCGGTCCTCATGGCGTGGATCACCTACTATGGCGCCGCACTGGCTGCTCTGAGGCGCCAGCACATCGGCTTCGACGGAGTGCTGCTCCGCCTGCCGCAGACCGCGCGCCTCGTCGCCGTGCTCGTCGGCGAGGCCGTCGTCATCGCCTTTTTCGCGCTGCTGGCCTGGGCCGGCATCCGCGTATTGTCGGTGATCGGCGACGAGGGGCTGATCAGCCTGCCCTGGGTGCCGGTGACCGTGACGCAGTCCGTGATTCCGATCAGCGCCGTGCTGTTCATCGTTTGCGAGCTGCTGAGCCTGCCCGAGTACTTGCGCAAGGTGATGGCCGGCGAAGGCGGGCATGGGCCCGACGAGGCGCATGCGACCGACGCGCGGGGGGCTTGAGCCGTGCTGATCGTCATCATGCTCGTGGTTCTCGTCGGCCTCACCCTCATCAACGTGCCGATCGCAATTGCGCTCGCCTCCGCCGCCGTCGCCGGATTGCTCTATCAGCAGGGCCCCGACAGCCTCGTCTCCGTGGCCATCGAGATGTACCGCGGCTCGACCTCGTTCTCGCTCATCGCCATTCCGATGTTCGTGCTCGCCGGCGCCATCATGAACGCCGGCGGCATCACGCGCCGCCTCATCGCCTTCGTGGCGGCGCTGATCGGCTTCATGCGCGGCGGCCTCGCCATGGTGACGATCGGCGTCTCGATGCTGTTCGCCGAGATCTCCGGCAGCGCGGTGGCCGACGTTGCGGCCATCGGCTCGATCCTAATTCCGTCAATGAAGAAGGAGGGCTATCCGGCGCCCTTCGCCGCCGCGGTCAACTCGTCCGCCGCGTCGCTGGCGATCATCATCCCGCCGTCGATCCCCATGATCCTCTACGCCATCGCCGCCGGAACATCGGTCGAGCAGCTTTTCGTCGCCGGCTTCGTCCCCGGCATCATTGGCGGCCTGGGCCTGATGGTCGTCGCGCGCTGGCTGACCAAGCGCTACAACCTCGAGATTGCCGAGGGGTTCAGCCTGAAGCGCGTGCGCGAGACGTTCGTCGACGCGCTGCCGACGTTCCTGCTGCCCATCATCATCCTCGGCGGCATCTTCTCCGGCCTCGTCACGGCCACCGAGGCGGCGGGCCTCGCCGTTCTGGCGGCCATCATCGTCGGGCTGTGGTACCGCGAGTTCGACCTGAAGCATCTGCGCGTCTCGATGCTCGACGGCGGTATGCAGACGGCGGTGGTGATGCTGCTCGTCGCCGCCTCGATCCTCATGGGCGACCTGCTGACCGTCTCGCGCCTACCGCAGCAGCTGGCCGACGGCATCCTCAACCTCACCGACAACAAGTGGCTGATCCTGCTGATCCTCAACGTGCTGTTCCTGGTAATCGGCTTCTTCCTGCACTCCTCGGCGGCGATCATCCTGGTCATCCCGATCGTCATGCCGCTCATCCAGCGCGTCGGCATCGATCCCATTCATTTCGGTCTGGTGGTCACGCTCAACCTGGCTATCGGCCAGCAGACGCCGCCTGTGGCCAGCGTGCTCATCACCGCCTGCACCATCGCCAAGGCCGACATCTGGGAGACGACCAAGGTCAACATCTACTTCATCGGCGTTTTGCTCGGGGTGCTGATGCTGTGCACGTACGTGCCCGCCGTGCCGATGTTCCTGGTCCACTATTTCTACGCCAAGCCTTGATATCGGTGGGCGCCGAGCGCTCCGCGACCGAGCTGCGCGGGACACCGGTCAAGGGATCGGGCATAGACGATAGGCGGCGTGCGGCACCGGTTTCCTGCGGAGAGGTGTGCGCCGCTCTAAACTCCCTTGACCACCATGACAGGGCAGGTGGCGTCGCCGAGCACGCGCTCGGAGACTGAGCCGATCAGCACTTTCTGCAGGAGTCCGCTACGGCCGTGGCTGCCGACGATGATCAGGTCGGCGCCGCAGGCAGCCGCCGAGGTCACGATGCCAATCTCGGGCCGCGGGGCGGGAACGGTGATCGCCTGCGCCTCGATACCCTCGGCCGCCAGGGACGCGCGCACGCGCTCGACCGCCTCGGCTGCTTCCGCGCGGCGATCCTCGTTGTGCGTCGGCACGGTCACAGAAACCACCGTCACCGGCAGCCGGCAGAGCCCCGCCATGCGAGCCGCCATGCGCGCCGCAACCTCAGAGTAGGTCGAGCCGTCGGTGGCGAGCAGAATGCGCTTTCGCGGCAGCTCGCCGGCGCGCGGAACGACCATGACAGGGCACGGCGCCTGCCCGCAGACCTTCACCGTGGCCTCGCCGACCAGCATCCGGGCCAGACCTCTGACGCCGCGGCGTCCCATGACGATCAGGTCGGCGTTGCGCTTCTCGGCCTGCCCGGCGATCTGGTGCCCGGGATCCTGTCCGTGGCGCACGAGCCGCTCGATGGCCACGCCGGCCGCCTTGGCTTTCGCCTCCACGCCGTCGAGTGTCGCGCGAGCCTTCTTCTCGCCCGCTGCGACGAGTTGGGGCGCCAGCGCCTCGACCTCCGGGTTCGACAGCACCATGGTCAGCGCGAACAGCTGGCTCGAGCACTTCGTGGCTGCGTCGATGGCCACCCGCACCGCGCCCTCGGAATGCTCCGAGCCATCGGTTGCGAGAAGGATCCGCTGCAGGCGCGCGTGTTTCGACGGCTCGGTCATAATCGTGCCCTCCCGCTTCCGCGCCGGTTCAATGCCCGCCAGCCAGGATACCCGAGGCAGCGAGCGCCAGGACCACGATCTCGGCGACGACGATTGTCGCGTAGATATTGTCACCCTTGGCCCTCAGCATCGGCAGGATGCGAGCATAGCAGACGATGGTGATCGTCGACAGGAACGCCACCGGCAGGATGTTGAGGAAATCGCCCTTGCCGAGCAGCTTCGCCCAGCCCCAGCCGGTCGGTGCGCCGGATTTCTCGAGGTATTCATGTACTGGCAGCGACCAGTACTGCGGCAAGTCGGCCAGCGGAATGTGCGGCGCTACGAGTCCCGACACGTACAGCACGAAGAACGCCACCATGCCGGCAAGCCCGATTTTCATGCCGAGGTCGAGGAGGTCGGCGTAGACGAGCTGCTCGGGGCTGGCGCGCTCGTTCTCAGGCGGCTTGTCGTCCGTCGAGGTTGTCGTCGGATCTCCCACTGACGGCGTGCTGGTCTTCGCCTCGTGCATCGCCGGCTGGGCCCCTTCGCCGTTGCGGGTTTGCGCGGCCGGCGCAGCTCGGTCGCCGGTCGGTGCGCGTTTCGTCTGGTCGTCGAGCATGGCGTCCCCCTCAGCCCCAGATCCCGAGGCCCTTGAGCAGGGCGCGCGAGCCGGCCAGTGTCAGCAGGCCGATCAGCAGTTTTCGGATGACGCCGGCCTGCACGGTCTGCAGCAGCCGCACGCCGACGAAGGCGCCGAGCATCATGCCGACCAGCGACGGTACGACGATGATCGGCAGCACCGCGCCGCGGTTGATGTAAACCCAGGCGGCCGAGCTATCGACGATCGAGAGCAGGAAGCTCGAAGTGGCGACCGAGACCTTGAGCGGCGCGCCGAGCACCAGGTTGAGCACGGGAACGTTGGCCCAGCCGGCGCCCAGCCCGAACATGCCGGCCATGAAGCCGATGGCCACGAACAGCACCAGGGCCTGCGGCGTCCGGTGCACCTGCCATGGGATGTCGCGCCCTGAGCCGAGGTCGTGATAGATGCCGTTGATTCCCAGCGCCGCGGAAAGCGCGTCCGGCTGCGGCACCTTCGGAAACTCGGACTTGCTGGCCAGCGCCATCAGCACGACGACGCTCAGGATGCAGATGCCGAGGGAGGTCTGTACCACGGAGGTCGGCAGCGAAAGCCCGACCATGGCGCCGCCGATCGCCGATGCCGAGCCGAGCAGCGCCATGGGCAGCGCGAGCCTGAGACTCGACATGCCGGCGCGCAGCAGCGCGGGACCTGCCGCCAGCGAGCCCGCGAGCGCGACCAGCAGGCCGGCGCCGCGAACGAAATCCACGTGGAATGGGAAGAAGCCGCCGACGATCGGCACGAACAGCACGCCGCCGCCGATGCCGCCGAGCACGGCGACGGTGCCGAGCAGGAACGTCGCGACGAACAGCATAGACGCCCACGCCCACCAGGGCAGCGTCGCGGCGCCGAGCCCGCCGAGGTCACCGGGCTTCGGCACGAAGCCGGTCGCGACTGCCAGCGCCAAGAGCAGGATGCCGTTGAGCAGCAGACTGCCGATGAAGATCGAGCGCGCGCGCTTCGGGTCTCGCTGCGCCCAGTCGTCGAGGCGATGGATGGCCGCGGCTGTGCGCCCCTGCATGGTCGACCCCGCGCCCTTGCGCTCGAGCGCTCCTGCCTTGCTGCTCATTGGTGCTCCCCTCCGCGCGTCAGCAGGCCGGCCACGGTCGATACGAGACGCTGTCCGAGCCCGGTCCGTTCCGGCTCGACACTCAGCACATCGAAGGTTCCGCCTCCGGTGGCGGTGCGTGCGGTCTCGAGCACGCCCCTGAGATCGGGCAGCACATCCGCCGCGAGCACGACCAGATCGGGCTGCCAGGAGAGCGCTAGTCCGGCCAATGCGGCGAGATCGCGCGGGGCTGCCATGATCTCCGCGCCGCGCGCGCCGGCCGTTGCTGCGAGCCGTTCGACGCCCGCTGTCGCGGCGGCGAGCATCGAAGCCTTGGCTCTCAGGCTCTGGTCGATGCCGGGCGGATGATCGGCTGCGCCCAGCACGGCAAGTTGTGCGCGAAACGCTCCTGCCAGCGCGGCGGCACGGGCAACGCATTGCGACGCGCCGCCCAAAGTGGGATAGACCACCGAGATGATGCGGCGATACCCCGCCATGCGCGCGCCCCGAAGGTTCAAGCGGGCGCCGGACGGCCTCGTGCGGTCGGGGAGCCTCGCAGATCAAAGAGTTGTTGGAACATTCGAATATTTGAATATGAGGGATTCATCTATTGTGGAGAGTACCTATATGCATGATCTGCATCCGTTCTCATGGCTGGCCATCGTAGAGGCAGGCCATGCGGACGAGGTCGGCCAGGCTGTCAGCCCTCGTCTTCTGCATGATGTGCGCGCGATGGACCTCGACCGTGCGCGTGCTGATTCCGAGCCGCTCCCCGACCACCTTGTTCGAGTGACCGGCGACGAGCAGGAGCATGACCTCGCGCTCGCGATCGCTGAGCGAGGCGAGTGCCGCCGCCGGATTGCCGCCGCGGGGTCGTCCGCCATCGTCGGCCGGCATCGTGAGCGCCGTCTTGATGCTGGCCAGCAGTACGTCGTCGCGGAACGGCTTCTCGATGAAGTCGATCGCGCCGGCCTTGAGCGCCGCCACGGCCATCGGCACGTCGGCGTGCGCCGTGATGACGACGGACGGAAGGCGGATGCCCCTCAGCGTCAGCTCCTTCATCAACTCGATGCCAGTCATGCCCGGCATGCGCACGTCGGCGACGATGCAGCCTTTCCAGGCGGGCCGGACCTGATCGAGGAACTCGAGCGCCGATTCGAACAGTCGGCACCGGTAGCCAGCTGAGTTTAGAAGCACCTCGAGAGAGTCGCGGACGTCCTCGGAGTCGTCGATGACGAAGATCGGTGCGTCAGGCATCTGGCGTTTCCTGGCTTGCGAGTGGAAGGACGACGATGAAGCGCATGCCTCCGCCGTCGACGGAATGGGCGTAGAGCTGGCCGCCATGGGCTTCGACGATCGATTTGCTGATCGAGAGGCCAAGCCCCATGCCGCTGTCCTTCGTCGTGACGAAGGGCTCGAAAAGGTGCCCCGCCACGGCTTCGTCGAGGCCGGGACCGTTGTCGGACACGGTGAGCTCGAGCACGGCACCTTTCGTGATCGCGGCCACCTCGATCGCAGGTTCACGGGTGGCCGCGGCCGACAGGGCCTGGATGGCGTTTCGCACCAGGTTCACGACCACCTGCACGAGCTGTGTTTTATCGGCGAGAACGCGTGGCAACCCGCCGAGGTCGCTAGCCTGGATATCGACGCCGGCGGCCGTGGCCTCGGCGTTGACCAGCCTGAGGGCGTCCTCGAACGTGGTCGCGATGTCGACCGCGGCCAGCGTCAGCTCCCCTTTGCGCATGAAGTCCCTGAGTCCATTGATGATGCGGCCCACGCGCTCGATCTGGTCCACGCTCTTGCCCATGACCCGTGAGGCACGCTCGACATCACCGGCGTTGGCCGAAAGCATCCGCATTGCCGCCTGCGTGTAGTTCATCGCCGCCGTCAGCGGTTGATTGATCTCGTGTGCCAGGGCAGAAGCCATCTCCCAGCCGATGTTGAGCCGCTGGACATGCGCGAGCTCCGCCTGCCGCGCCAGCATTCGCGCTTCCGACCTCCGCCGCTCGCCGACCATGGCGCCGAGCAGCAGCGTCGTCATCGCCAGGACGACGAGCCGGATCTGCAACTCTAGGATCGCCTGCTCTTGGTGGGGCACGATCCAGTCCGACACGAGCGGGGCGATGAAGATGGCCGCCAGCGCCGCGGCGACGCCCGCGTGCCCATGCCTGGTCGCGATCCAAGCCACTGGGAGGAACAGCAGGTAGAAGAAGTGGATCTCCTCGTTGACGAAACGCCCGAAGACCTCCCAGGCGATAACCGACAGCGCCGCGGTCTGCAGCAGCGTCTCGATCGAGAGTGCCGGGAGCATCGCGGCTCGCCGGGGCACTTTGATCATGATGAGGGCGGGAGCGACGAGAAGACCGGCCACGGCGGTGGACAGGAGTTGGCGCGCGCCGACGGCCACGGCCTCGAAGGTGCTCGCTGCCCCCGCAATCGAGGCTGCGAGCGCGGCCGGCACGGCGATCAGCGCGGCCATCAGCACCACGACAGCGAAGAAGCGCCCGACCGAGCGCACCCGCTCGAGGTTCGGCACGTCCCCCGTCGGCCTGCGCAGCAGCAGCGCCGATATGGCAACGGCGATGGTCTCGGTGAGCGCGCTCCAGGTGGCGAGAAGGGGAGATTGGAAGCCGTATCTCGCGAGTGCGGCGGCGAGCGCGCCGGCCAGCGCCAGAGGGAGCATGCCGGGACCGCCGCGCGTCAGGAGTGCCAAGCCGAAGGCCGCGCCGGCGGCCCAGGGGTGGAGAGCCGGCACGACGCTGCCGTGCGGCCGTGAGACGACCTCGGCGGCGATGTAAAGCAGTACCAGCCCCGCCGCGAGGAGCAGGGTCCGATGGGAGCGGATGCTGGTGCCGGATGCCGGACGCGTCATGCGCCGGAACTATACGATGACGTTCGGCTTCTCAAGGCGCGTCACGACGGCTCAAAAAGTCATAACTCAGGCCGGATCACTTCAACGGGGGAGGATCATCCGAGCTGAGCCTACCTCTGTTTTGATGCCTTTCTTGCCGGTGTCACCACCCGCTTGAATTTATTGACCGCGGGCTTTGGCTTCTCGCTCGAGGTCTTGCGCGCGGGCTCCTTGCTCCTCTCGCGGCGAGGCTCGACCTTCGGCGTCGGCTTGAAGATCTTCGGCTCGATCTTCTTGGGCTCGGCCTTTCTCTCCGATTTCGGCTCGGTCTTCCGCGTGCTCTTCACGTCCTCCAGCTTCTTCGGCGTCGTTTCGCGCACGCTCGGCGTTCCGCCGCACTCGCCGCGGCCGTAGGCCTGCCGGGACGGACAGCACGTGCCCTTGATCATGAAGCCCGGCGGCTTGCAGGCCGGCGCGGTATCGATCTTCGGCACCGTCGTCTTGCCGGCGTCGGGCTTGCCACAAGTGCCGGCACCGTACGCCTCGCGCGTGCAGCACTGGCCATTGATCATCTTGGACGGCGGCAGGCAGCCCTTGCTCGGCGTCACCGGCGGCACGGGCAGGATCGGCTTCACCGGCTCGATCGGGCGCACGGGCCTGACCGGAACGACGGGGACGACCTCCGCCGGGTTTCGCGGCACGCAAGTGCCGGTGGCCGGATTGCGCACATGGCGGAAGCCGCAGCCGCTCGAAAGCGGCGGCCGGTAGCTCGGCAGGAAGGGAATGAACGGCACGGTCACGCCTTGGCTGCCGGTGCACGACGCTCCGTCCTTGGAGGGGATCGCGCCGTCGGTGCAGCATTGGCCGAGGCTGGTCAGCAGGCTTGCGCGGCAGCAGCTGCCGCTGGCCGACATCGCGTAGCTCTTCGGGCAGTCCGCCGGTTGAGCGTTTTGTGGCGGCATGCACGTCGACTGGTAGCGCGGGTCGGGCTTGAGGCCGTCGGGGCAGCAGGTCTGGCTAGGACCGGCCTTCGTCGCCTGTCCGCTCGGACAGCACTGCCCGTCGATCATGGTGCCCTGGCATTCGGGCAGCGCCGGCGTGCCGGTGAGCGTGCCGCAGGTGCCCGCCTTGTTCGGCTTGCGGTCCGCCGGGCAGCACAATCCCGTCGACGTCACCTGATCGGGAGCGCAGCACGAGCCGTCGCCGGCCGGAATCGTGCCGGCCATGCAGCACTGGCCGAAGCCGGGCGGGCCGGAGGGCGTGCCGCCGCCGGGCGGCGCCGAGCTCGATTGCGTCGGCTCGCACTGGCTCTTGTCGGCGCCGGACGGCGACTGGCCCGCGGGGCAGCAGATGCCGCCGCTGGTGAGCTGGCTCGACAGGCAGCAGGTCTTGCCGCTCATCGTGTAGCCGTCGGGGCAGCAGTCGGGGTCCGAGGTGCCGCACTTGGCGAGCCCCGGCGTGCCGCCGAGCCCTCCGGGGCACTTGCCGTCCTTCAGCGGCTTGGCGCAGCACTGCTGGGCACCCGACTTGTCCTTGTAGACGAGGGACGGGTTGCAACAGGCTCCGTTGACGACCGCCTTGCCGGAGCCGCAGGCCTTCGACGCGCAGGCGCCGCCCGGCTGCAGATCGGCGGGCGAGCAGCACGTGGCGCCGACGAGCTTGGCTGGCGCCGGGCACGAGGCGAGCTTGCACTGGCCTCCGCCGGCGCCGCTCTGGCCCGGAGGGCAGCAGCCTCCGGCCGCCTTGTTCGGCGACCATCCGGGCTTGCAGCACTCGCCGCCGGGTGCGGCTTGCGCGGACGGGCACGAAGGTGCCGTGCAGAGGCCGGTCGTGGCGTCGGGCTTGGTCCCGGCGACGCAACACGTGCCGGCGGCCGACAGCTGGCCAGGAGGGCAGGCATCGTCGGTCTTCTCGCATTCGCCGGTGTCTTTTGCCGGCGCCGAGCCCTTCGGGCAGCAGTTGCCGTTGACGTCCATCTGCGTCAGCGGGCAGCCCTGCTGGATCTGGTCGCACTTGCCGCTTGCAGGGTTGGGCTTGCTGCCCCACGGGCAACAGGTGCCATCCTTGGCCACCTGGTCGAGCGGGCAGCCGTTCTTGGTGCACTGGCCCGTCTTCGGATCCGCCGTGGCCCCCGGCGGGCAGCACTTGCCGGTGCCGCCGACGATGGAGCCCGCGGCGCAGCATTGGGTCGTCGGCCACGCGATGCCCGGGCAGAGCTTGTGGCACTTGCCGTCCACGGGGCTGACCTGCTCGCCGACGGCACAACCCTGCTGCTCCTGTGTCGGCCAGCAGACGCTTCCCAGTCCGGCCACCTGCTTCTTCTCGAACCCGGCCTGGCAGACCGGGGCGGCCAGCATGGGCGAGGCCGAGACGCAGCCGAGGATGCCTTTCGCCGGGTCTGGCTTGGCGCCGCCGAGGCAGGCGAGCTTGCCGGGATCCTTGGGATCGTGGGTCGTGTTGTCGAAGCCGAGCGCGCACATCTTCTTGGCGGCCGGCGTTGCGGCGCCACCAGGGCACATCGGCTTGCACGCGCCTCCCTCGCCGAGGGTGCTGCCAGGCGGGCAACACTTCACGCCGGGCTTCTGCTGGTCCGGCGGGCACGACTGCGGCGGCTTCTGGCCGGGCGGCATGATGACGCCGCTGTCCCACCACTCGGCGGTCCAGCCGAGCCACCAGCTGTCCCACATCCAGCCGCCGCGCAGCACGGGGCCGCAGACGCGCCAGATGGCGATGTCGGCCATGTGACCGCGCGCGAGCTCATCGTCGAAGCGGTCGTCGAAATCCACGAAAAAAGTCTCAAAGGGAGGCTCGTTCTGCGGGCGCACGCGCGCGATGCGGTTGCCCTGCAGGCCGTCGACGATCTCCGGTCCCATCGCGGCCAGACGCTCGGCGATGTCCTTGTCGGCGCTCTTGCGGAGCTGCTCTCCCGTCGACCACAGGAACCCGCCGCAGGTTCCGCGATCGAAGTTGCCGTCCGCGTCGTAGTCGTAGCCGATGGCCACGCCGCCATTGCCGTTGCGATATCCGGGCGGGAAGCCGACCGCGTACTCGTCCGGCTCCGGCTGCCAGACGCGGGGCTTGCCCGGCTCGCTGCCTGCCACGGCATAGCGCAGGACGCGGCCGGAGCGCTCTGCCGTGAGCGCCGAGAAATCCAGTGCGCCGGTCGGTGCCGGCCGCTCCGCGAGGAACATGCGCCCGGTGTCGTCGAAGGTGATCTTGGCGATCTCCGACGCCGTTTCAGACAACGGCACGGCGAGTTCGGGCGTGGCGTCGCCGGCGAAGCTGCCGTCGTCGCCGAGGCCCACCGACCAGATCTCCATCCCCGAGGCGATCGCGTAGTAGAGGCGGCCGGCGCGGATGCCGAGGCCGAACACGCGGCGCTCGGGAGCCGCGAGGCCCCAGGTCGAGGGATCGCCCGTGATGAAGCTCTCCGAGGCGATGTTCGTGCGCCGCGAGGCATCGAACGGAATGGGCTCGAGACCCTGCGCCGCGCGGCCGGCGACGCCGTGGTCGTAGGTGCCGAGGAGGTTGCCGTCGAGGCCAACGCGATGGATCAGGCCCGTCTCACGATCGGCGGCGAGGAGCGAGTTGGAGGCGCGGTGGAAGACGAGGCCGCCGAGCGAGGCACCGCCGTTCGGCCTGCCGTCCGAGCCGATGTTGGCGAGCAGGCGCACCTCGCCGTTGGCGCCGTCGATACGCCAGATGGAGCCGGGACCGCCGCCGGCCTCTTGCGGGCCCCAGAGCCCGGGCATGAAGCGGGCGCCCGGAGCGCCCGAGAAGAGGCGCACCTGACGGCCGCTGGCATCGGGCTCGGAGGCGACGATGGGCAGGCCATAGGCCGACGTGGCGGCGACGTAGATGTTGGGCGGCACGGTATTGTCGAGCGTCACCGCGAACACCTGGCCGGTCTGGGCGGCCTTGGCGGTGTAGAATTTGGGCGCCTCGACGAGCTGGCCGGAAGGGGCGGCGCCCATGCGCTTCAGCTCGATCACGCGCAGAGTCGGGCCGTCGAGATCGATGAAGGTGGTCGCCGCAGGATCCGTTCCCGGCGCCACCTCGGCCGGCGGCACGGCGCCGGAGAAGCCGGTCACGGCGGCATCGCCGGGCGAGATGATGCCACGCTCGAGGCGTTGCGCGGCGGCGGGCCCGGCCGCGAGTCCGAGAGCGATCACAAGGAGCGCCAGCAAGCGCAGGGCGAAGCGCGCGGCGGGCGGCACGATCGAGCGATGCGCGGTCATCGTGGCCTCACAGCTTGCCGGGGAAGGACTGGTTCGGAACCTTGTCCGGTGCCTTCGGCTTGGTCAGCGAAAGCGACACGCAGCTGCCGGAGGCGGCATCGGGAACGGTGCCGTTGACGCAGCAGTTGCCGCACGACGAGATGCGGCTCGGGTGGCAGCAGGTCCCGCTGGCGAGACGGATGCTGGCGCCCTTGCACGGCGTGACACAGGTGTCGCCGACGAGGCTTTGACCGCCGTCGCACTTGCAGCCGCATTTGCACTGGTTGTCGGCGGTGATCTCGGCAGTCGGGACCTGGTTGCCCGCGCACTTGCAGTCGCACTTCGGCGGCGGCGGCGGGCAGGACCCGTCGGCGTTCATCGGCAGGTTGGACTTGTTGCACAGACAGATACGGTAGAGGGCTGGGCTCGGATTCCCAGACGGGTCGTCGTCAGCCGCCTTATGGGTGCCGGCCGGGCAATCGCAGGACGCATACTGGTCGTTGTTGATGCCCGGCGTCGTGTTGTCGTAATGCCATTGCAGCGTCATCGGTGCCGGGCAATAGCAGATGAATTCGTCGGAATAGACGAAATCGCCTTTCGCATTGAGGGGGCGGTTGTCGGGAAGGACATTCTCCATGTAGTTGTCGGCGTGCAGCTCCTTGTAGTGCGGATGCGCGTTTGCACAGTCGATGAGCGTCGGCGACGGTATCGTCCCCTTGCAGCTCGGGCCGCCCTGATCAAGCACGTCGTCGACCTTGTCTTGTAGCCAGCACAGGCCATCCTTGCCGCATTCGCCGAGTTGGCCGACGACCTTGGTCACGCCGCTCTCGGTGGCGATGGCGCACGAGCAGTCGAGGAAGGAGGCGACCACGGCGAGATCGGCGGCGCCCTCTGCGACGCTGCCGAAAACCTCGTTGATGCCCTTCTTGATGGCGCTGTCGTCGGGCAGCATGTCGAGCCACTCGCCGATCTTCTTCTGGTCGTCCTTGAAGTCGTCGTACTTCTCCTGGAACGTCTCGCACCAGCCTCTCAGGTCGGAGCTCGCCATGGCCCCGGCCGTAACCGCGCCGGAGATGATCCAGAAGCCGGGATTGCTGAAGTAAGGCGCGCATTGCGAGTTGTTCTTGACGAAATTGGCGCCATCCGAAATGCCATCCTTGGCGCTGTCGATGACGTCGTCCCAGGTGCATGCGGCGCTTGCGCGATCAGCGGATTGTGAGACAAGAATCAGGAAGAGGGCTGTAATTTTCAGAAGCCAGCCGGCATTCGACCAGAATGTCATTTGTCTTCCCCACAAGAAATTACTTGGCCATTGCCCCGATCTTCTCTTTCAGCACGGCCAATCCGGCCGCGCCGCGCACCACCTCGTTGCCGACGACATAGCTCGGAGTGCCGCGGATGCCGAGCTCTGCTGCCAGCCGTGCCGTCTCGTCGAGGGCCGCCTTGACCTCGGGGCTGCTGAGATTCTTCTCGATGCCTGCCATGTCGAAGCCGAGCTCGGAGGCGACGGCGAGCACGCGGACCCGGTCCACCCCGCCTTTCTCCTCCATCAGGCGGCGATGCAGCGCCAGCATGCGCGTGCCATCCGTGTCCTGCAGGCGCGCGGCGGCGGCGGCCTCGGCTGCCTCGCGCGAGCGCGGCCCGAGGACCGGCAGCTCCTTGATCACGACACGAAGCGACGCGTCGTCCTTCATCAGCTGCAGCAGATCGGCGAGGGCGCGGCGGCAGTAGCCGCAGTTGTAGTCCGTGAAGGCAACGAGCGTGCGGGTACCGGCCGGGTTGACGGTGATCTGGTGGCGCGAGGAGAAGATGGCCGCCCTGTTGCGCTCGACGGCCTCCCGGGCTTTGGCCTCGGCAGCCTGGCGCCGCGCGGCATCCTCGGCCGCCTTGGCGGCGGCGCGCCGGCCCAACTCAGCCTCGACCTCGGCGCGGATGATCTCGGGGTGGGCTTTGAGCCAGGCCTCGATAGCCTTGCCCAGCTTTTCGGGGTTGCGGGCAATGTAGCTCTCGATCGCCGAGTCGAGGTCGCTCGTATTGGATTCGGCGGCCAAGGCCGCCGTGGCAAACGCCCCGAGGATGGCAACAAAGCCCAGCACTCGCCAGACACGAAACCAAGCCATCACGATCCCGGACGCCGCGAGCCGACAACCGAACTTCCCCTAGCTGATGTTAGGAGTCGGAGAACCAGCTGTCCAGGGGCATCGCGAGATCGTCGAGATCCGTGTCGGGCAAAGGTCGCTGGGCGCTGAGATTCGCTGGCCACCGACGATCGAGCTGGCCGAGGGCGTGGCCGCAAGGGCGCTGGACTAGAGAGCCACGCTGATTGGTGACGGCAGCACCTGGCCCAAACGCATTTTTTTCGGTCGGCAGCTTCTACCGCCTGCTCACCGATTGCGGTCAGCGCTATCCGCACCCCGTTCGGCACAGGCTGTTACCCATGTCTTAGGTACAAACCGTCACCCATGTCTCCGGGCTGGACATCTAAAATATGGCGGAGAGGGTGGGATTCGAACCCACGATACAGTTGCCCGTATGCCGCATTTCGAGTGCGGTGCCTTCAACCACTCGACCACCTCTCCGGCCTTGTCTCGCCCTTCCCCGACACGACGAGCGAAGAGGGCGATGCCCCTGGGGAGTGCGTGCTGGTCGACCCAGTCCGCAGCCTTCGGGGCTAGTGGCGAGCCGTGTTCTTAGTCAGAGCCGCGTGCGAAGGCAAGTACCGATTGCGCCTTCGGCATATCCCGGATGGCGGCCCTGGACGGCCCCGCCAGGACACCGGCTGCCGTGCCTCAGCGCACCACCTCGCCCGGCGCGTAGGCCGACACGGCGAGCGCGTGCACAAGCCCCTTAAGCTCCTCGGCCAGAACCTCGTTCACCATGCGGTGCCGGTCGACCCGTGACCGCCCGGCGAACGCCGGCGAGACGATCGTCAGCTGGAAATGGCTGTGCCCGGTTCCCGGCGACGAGCGGTGCCCGGCATGCTTTTCCGATTCGTTGACGAGGTCGAGACGGGTCGGCTCGAGCGCGACCATCAGCTTCTCGCGCATCGTCGCTTCGACGGACATGCTGTTCCTCCGGTTCATTCGGTGAGGCGGCCCGCGCGGCTCGCGATGGCGCCAACTAACCTTGATAGTTCCAGCCCGCCTGTCTCGCAATGCGGGAAATCGTAGCCTGTGGGCCTTCTTGTGTCGGAGCCACGGCGCGCACATACTCGCGGTGATGAAGCTCAATTCCAAATACTTCGACACGATCCGCGTGGGTACGCGCCGCGCCGAGGCCGAGCGCGCCGCGGAGGGACCGCCGTGCCAGTGGAAGGGCTGCACCGGGCAGGGCACGCACCGCGCGCCCAAGGGCCGTGGCCGCGACGGCGAGTACTACCTGTTCTGCATGGACCACGTGCGGCAGTACAACGCATCGTACAACTACTTCGACGGCATGTCGGACGCCGACGTCGAGGAGTACCAGAAGGACGCGCTGACCGGCCACCGGCCGACCTGGAAAGTCGGCGCCAACGCCTGGGCTCACGGCACCCGTCATGGCCGCTCGCATCCCGCTCAGGACGGCTCGGCCGAGGCACGGACCGCCGATCCGCACGGCTTTTTCGCTTGGCGGGCGAAGCGCATGCGCGAGGCGCCGCCCGAGACCCGCCGCGCGCTGCGCCCGCTGGAGAAGAAGGCGCTGCAGACACTCGACCTGCCCGAGACGTCCGGCAAGCCCGAGATCAAGGCCCGCTTCAAGGAATTGGTGAAGCGCCACCACCCGGACGCCAACGGCGGCGACACGCGCTCCGAGGAGCGGTTGCGTGAGATCATTCAAGCCTATAACTATCTCAAGCAGGCGGGATTGGTCTGAGACGGGCGGCGCCGCCGCCGCTCCATCGGCCGGTACCTCCAGGGAAATCCGCAAGCCGCGAGCCGTCCGGCAAGAGGCGGCTCATCACCAATAATCGATCAAGAGCAACGGACAGAGACATGCGCGCGCCGACCGAGACCCAGGGCAACGGCAAGGTGCCGGGGCTGCCGGATATGCAGGTTTCCGTGCGTCAGGTCTTCGGCATCGACAGCGACCTCGAGGTGCCGGCCTACGCGGCCGCCAACGAGCACGTGCCGGACCTCGACCCCGACTACCAGTTCAACCGCGACGTGACTCTGGCCATCCTGGCGGGCTTCAAGCACAACCGCCGCGTCATGATCCAGGGCTATCACGGCACCGGCAAGTCGACCCACATCGAGCAGGTCGCGGCGCGCCTCAACTGGCCCTGCATCCGCGTCAATCTCGACAGCCACGTCAGCCGCATCGATCTGGTCGGCAAGGACGCCATCGTCTTGAAGGACGGCAAGCAGATCACGGAGTTCAAGGAGGGCATCCTGCCCTACTGCCTGCGCTCCAACACCGCCTTGTGCTTCGACGAGTACGACGCCGGCCGCCCCGACGTCATGTTCGTCATCCAGCGCGTGCTCGAGGTGTCGGGCAAGCTGACGCTTCTTGACCAGTCGATGGTCATCCGCCCGCACCCGGCCTTTCGCCTTTTCGCGACGACGAACACCATCGGCCTCGGCGATACGTCGGGCCTCTATCACGGCACGCAGCAGATCAACCAGGGCCAGATGGACCGCTGGTCGATCGTCTGCACCTTGAACTACCTGCCGCACGACGACGAGGCGCGCATCGTGCTTTCCAAGGTCAAGGCGTTCGGCAAGAGCGAGGCCAAGAGGAAGCAGATCTCCAACATGGTGCGCGTGGCCGACCTGACGCGCTCCTCGTTCATCAACGGCGACCTCTCCACCGTGATGAGCCCGCGCACGGTCATCACCTGGGCCGAGAACGCCGAGATTTTCGGCGACATCGGCTTTGCCTTCCGCCTCACCTTCCTCAACAAGTGCGACGAGCTCGAGCGCCCGCTGGTGGCCGAGTTCTACCAGCGCTGCTTCGGCGAGGAGCTGCCCGAGTCCTCGGCGAACGTGGCGCTGAGCTGAGGCTCAAGAGCGAATCCGGTCTCAGTCATGCTCCCGGGTTCTTGCTAGGCTTCTTCTGGCGTCCGCAGGTCGTCGACGGCTGGAAGTGGGCAGGTGAGCCCATTGCCTCCGAGGACCTCCAGATTCTGGCGCCGATCGGGTCCGGATGCTAGGCTGCCGTTCGGGACTGACCCAGGTATAGTTTCCGCGAACGTCAGCAGCGAGCCCCCGCCGACAATGAACGCCCTCCCGCAGCGACAGATGACCGTAGAAGAGTTCCTCGCCTGGTCCGAGGGGCAGCCGGGGCGATACGAGCTCTACGCCGGGCAGGTCTATGCCATGTCCCCCGAGAGGGCTGAGCATGCGGAGGTCAAGTTCGCAGTTCAGACCGAGCTGAAGCGCGCGATCGATACGGCGGGTGTTCCATGTCGGATGTTGCCGGACGGAATGACGGTACGCGTCGCCAAGGACACCGCGCACGAGCCGGACGCCCTCGTGTACTGCGGGCCGAGATTGCCGAAGGGCACGATTGAGGTTCCCAATCCCGTCATCGTCATCGAGGTGCTGTCGCCCTCGACCCGGCATATCGATGCCTCTGCCAAGTTGGCCGGCTACTTTCAGCTGGAGAGCATCGAGCACTATATTATCGTCGATCCGGAGCGGCGGCCTACGATCCATCATCGCAAGTTGCCGGATGGCTCGATATCGACGCGCCTCGTCAAGTCGGGAACGATTTGCCTCGATCCACCCGGCATCGATATCGATACGTCAGCCTTCTTCCCGGTCTGAGTAGCGGCATGCCCCCACCGACCTCCCCCAAGCGCAAGGAAGCCCCGTCCGAGCCGTTCAAGCGCGCGCTCGGCATGGCGGTGCGCGCCATCGCCGGCGATCACGACGTGCAGGTGGCCTACGGGCCCGGCCGGCCGGAGCTGGAAGGCAAGAACGTCCACCTGCCCGAGCCGAGCCGGCTGCCGACGCAGCGCGAGATCGCCGTCGTCCGCGGCTGGGCCGACAGCCTGGCGCTCACCGCGGCTTGCCACGACCAGAAGCTGCACAACAAGCTGGCGCCGCCGGCCGGCCAGGCACGGCAGGTTTTCGAGGCCGTCGAGCGTGCCCGCGTCGAGGCGCTGGGCGCCAACCGCATGCGCGGCATGGCGGCCAACCTCACCGCCAAGACCGAGGACTATTACGCCCACGGCCGCTTCGCCAACATCCGCTCGCGCGAGCAGGCGCCCGTCGAAGAGGCGCTCGCGCTCATCGTGCGCGAGCGCCTGACCGGTATGAAGGCGCCGGAGAACGCCCGCGCCATCGTCGAGGCGTGGGAGCCTTTGATTGAGCAGAAGGCCGGCAAGGTTCTCGCGCGCATGGACCGCCTGATCGAGGATCAGGAGAGCTTCGGCCGCCTCGCCCGTGACCTCCTCAAGGCCCTCGAGATGGTCGAGGACGCGGCGCCCGCCCAGGGCGACGAGAGCGAGGATGAGAACGAGGAGCGGCCCGAGGGCGGCGAGGAGCAGTCCGACGAGAGCGAGCAGGGCTCCGACGGCGAGCAGCGCGCCGACGAGGCCGAGCCGGGCGAGAGCGACATCGGCGAGGAGATCACCTCGAGCGAGCAGGCCCAGTCGATGGATCGCGAGACCGACTCCGAGGACCTGCAGGAAAGCGAGACGCCGGAGCCGTGGCGGCCGAACCCGTCCGTGCTCGATGACCCGGAGGCCTTCGGCTACAAGACCTTCACCAAGTCGTTCGACGAGGAGGTCGAGGCCGACCAGCTGTCGACGCCCGACGAGCTCGAGCGCCTGCGCACGTTCCTCGACAAGGAGCTGCGGCAGCTGTCGAGCGCCGTCGCGCGCCTCGCCAACCGCTTGCAGCGCCGCCTGCTCGCCCAGCAGAACCGCGCCTGGGATTTCGATCTCGAGGAAGGCGCTCTCGATGCCGCGCGCCTGACCCGCGTCGTCGTCGATCCCATGCACCCGCTGTCCTTCAAGCGAGAGCGCGATACTGACTTCCGCGACACCGTCGTCACGTTGCTGCTCGACAACTCGGGCTCGATGCGCGGCCGCCCGATCATGGTCGCCGCCTGCTGCGCCGACATCCTCGCGCGCACGCTCGAGCGCTGCGGCGTCAAGGTCGAGATCCTGGGCTTCACCACCCGCGCCTGGAAGGGCGGACAATCGCGCGAGCAGTGGCTCGCCGCCGGCAAGCCCGCCTCTCCTGGCCGCCTCAACGATCTGCGACACATCATCTACAAGACGGCCGACGCGCCCTGGCGCCGCGCCAAGCGCTCGCTGGCGCTGATGATGCGCGAGGGGCTCTTGAAGGAGAACATCGACGGGGAGGCGCTGGCCTGGGCCCACCGCCGCCTGCTGGCGCGCCCCGAGCAGCGCCGCATCCTGATGATGATCTCCGACGGCGCTCCGGTCGATGATTCCACGCTTTCGGTGAACTCGGGGCATTACCTCGAAATCCACCTGCGCCAGGTCATCCAGGAGATCGAGACCCGCTCGCCCGTCGAGCTGATCGCCATCGGCATCGGTCACGACGTGACCCGCTATTACCGCCGCGCGGTGACGATCACCGACCCCTCGGAGCTGGCCGGCGCCATGACGGACAAGCTCGTCGAGCTGTTCGAGGAGAAGGGCAAGGGCTCCGAGCGCATGCCGATACCGCGCCGTGGTCCGAGGCGGCTGCACTGATGGCGCTTCGGGGGAAATTCAGTCCCAGAGCCCTCGCTCTCGCGGCCGTCGCCACAGTCGGCCTCGCGGTGTTCGCGGCGGGAGCGGTGCTGCATTCCGCGGTCTCCCACGCCAAGCCGAAGACCACGGGCGCCCACGAGATCGTGGTCGACGCCCAGCCGATCGCCGCATTCGATAAGGCCGACCCGGCACGAACGAAATTCGGTAAGCTCGAATGGCGTGGCGGACTGGTGCTCACGTCTCCCGATGCCGGCTTCGGCGGCTGGTCGGCGATGGCCATCGATTCCAATGGCAAGCGCGTGCTGCTGATCTCCGATACCGGCGTCTGGCTGACCGGCGATATGCGCTACGACGGCGTCCGCCCGGTGGGCATCTCGGGAGCGCGTCTCGGCCCCGTCCTCGGTCCGGGCGGCGCGCGCCTGAAGCCCGGCTTCGAGGACGACTCCGAGGGCGTGGCGCTGGTCTCCGGCAATCTGGCCAAGGGCGAGGTGCTGATCTCGTTCGAGCGCAAGCACCGCATCGGCCGTTTTTCCATTACCACGGAGGGTCTCGGCCCCCAGACCGGCGCCGTCGCTCTCCCCGCCGAGGCCTCGCGCATGGAGTTCAACCGTTCGCTGGAATCCGTCTGCCAGTTGAAGGCCGGGCCGCTGAAGGGCTCAATCGTTACGCTGGCCGAGCGCTACCCCTCGGCTGACGGCCAGCACCTGGGCTGGCTGCTGGGACCCGGCCCCAGGCTGATGCGGACGCTGCGCGTCACCAACATCGACGGCTTCGACCTTACCGACTGCGCCGGCCTCGACGACGGCGGCATGCTCGTGCTGGAGCGGCGCTACCGGCTGCGCGATCTCTTCGAAGGTCCGAAGATGCGTCTGCGGCGGTTCACCGCCGAGGAGGTCCAGGTGGCGCTGTCGAGCGGCGAGGCGATGGCGGGCGACGCGCTGATCGAGGCCACCGCCGGCGAGGAGATCGACAACATGGAAGGTCTCGCCCTCCACCGCGGCGCGGCCGGCGAGCTCGTCATCACGATGATCTCGGACAACAACTTCAACCGAATCTTGCAGCGCACGGTGCTGCTGCAGTTCGCGCTCGCGCCGCCGCCCACGGAAGCCGCGTCACGCAGGTAGCAGCCGCCCGCAAAGCGGGAAGCAGGATGCCCGCAATGGCCCAAAGCCAAAAGGCGCGTCGAGGAGCCTCGGCGCGCCTTGCGGGAATGTGATGGATTTCAGCCGATCAGGCTGCGGCGGGCGCCTCGGCCTTGGCCTTGGCGATCTCGCGCTTCAGCTTCAGGCAGCGGTCCGACAGCTCGGTGTCGCAGGCCTTGGCAAGGAAAGCATCGAGGCCGCCGCGGTGCTCGACGGACTTCAGCGCGTGCGCCGAGACCTTGAGACGGAAGCTGCGTCCGAGCGCGTCGGAGATCAGGGTGACGTTGCACAGGTTCGGACGGAACTTGCGCTTGGTCTTGTTCTCGGCGTGGCTCCGGAGTTGCCCGGAAAGGGGAAGCTTGCCCGTAAGCTCGCAGCGCCTGGTCATCGTTCGTGCTCCTTGGCGGCCGGCCCGTTCTCGGGCACCGCTAATCGTCGCTCGTCTGAGATGGGCTGAGGCCCCGCGCTCGCGCGAGCAAAATGAGATCGACCCACCGGCGCGAGCCGGCAGGTCGGCGCCGCTTCTATACCGGCAGCCCGAGGCCGCCGTCAAGCCGCGCCGGAAGGAGAGGGAGAGAGCTTTGGTCTGCAAGCGGCGGCAGGAAAGATCCCGCCGCGGCACGACGGCTCGCGAATTATTAACCCTTCCCCGTCAGGGTAGGTGGAACACACATTCGACCTAAACGTCCGGTACCGCGTTGTCTGGGGCCGGGGTAACGAGGATAGTTGCGTCATGTCGAGTTCGTGGCTCGCGGCCCTACGCACGCGCATTGGAATTTTCTCGATTGCGGCCAGCGGTTTGGCCGCCGTGGCAGCAGTCCCCGCCGGTGCCGCCGAGGCCTGGCCGCACTCCGTCACCGCCGTCTACAAGATCGCCTTCAACGGCTTCGACATCGGCACCTTCCGCTTCCGCGCCCGCGTCAACGGCACGAGCTATTCGCTCGACGGCCACGGCGAGATCTCGGCCCTCCTTGGTGCCATCTCGTGGCGCGGCCTGACCCGCACCTCCGGCACCGTCTCGGGCGACCAGCCCCAGCCGTCGGGATACACCTTCGAGTTTTCCAGCAGCTCGAAGTCCGGCTCGATCAAGATGGGCTTCCGCGACGCCGACGTGGCGAGCCTTTCCGTGCTTCCCGCCGCCGAGGATGACGACATCGTCCCCGTCCGCGCCCATCATCTGAAGAGCGTCCTCGACCCGCTCTCCGCCGTAATGAGGCTGACGCGCGCCGACGCCGGGCCGCCCTGCGGCAAGCGCCTCGCGGTCTTCGACGGCAAGCAGCGCTTCGACCTGCAACTCTCCTACGGTGGCCTCCAGCGCATCTCGGAGACGCGGCCCTCGGGCCTGCCGGGCGACGCCGTCGTCTGCCGCGTCCGCTACACGCCGATCGCCGGCCACAAGCGCGACATGCCGAAGGACCCGACTGGCCAGACCGGCATCGAGGTGACCTTGCGCCCCGTCCCGAGCGCCAACCTGCTCGTTCCGACCCGCATCGTCGTGCCGACGGTCGCCGGCTCCGCCGTGCTGACCTCCGAGCGCATCGACATCGAGACCACGGGCAGCGGTGCGATCGCGCTGGTCTACTGAGACCTGACGATCAGCGTTGACCGTTCATTCACCCGCGACTTGCACGCCTATTGCATCGTTCCCGATATGAGGGTTCAGATCGCGCCGGCCATGGGTTGGCGCGAGTGGCACCGGCCCCGTCGCAGCAATCGCAGGATGATCATGTCGCGTATCGGCACATTCGCCAGCTTCAGCTCGCTCGCCCGCCGGGTGCTTCGCGCTGCCATTCTGACCGGGCTCGCGGTCATCACCGTGCCGGCCCAGGCGGCTCCCCCCGCGCAGGGCGGACAGTGCGGCGGCAAGGATATGCTGGCCGAGATCGCCCGAGCCGAGCCGGAGGTCCACCAGAGCATCATCGAGCAGGCCAAGGCGACCTCCAACACCGAGGCGCTGCTCTGGCGCGTCGAGAAGGAGGGCCGCCCGCCATCCTACCTGTTCGGCACCATCCACCTGACCGATAAGCGCGTCGCCACATTCTCGCCGAAGGTCAAGGCGGCCCTCGGCGAGGCCAAGGCGGTGGCCCTCGAGGTCGCCGATCTTTCGCCCACGGCCATGGCCGGCGCCATGATGCAGGCGCCCAAGCTCGTCATGTTCACCGACGGCCGCCGCCTGGACGGCATGCTGACGCCGGAGGAGTTCGAGAAGGTCAAGGCTACGCTGGCCACGAGCGGCATGCCCGTCGAGGTGGCGCCGCTGTTCCGCCCGTGGATCGTCTACATGATCCTCTCGGTCTCCAGCTGCGAGAGGAAGAAGGTCGAAAGCGGCGACAGCGTGCTCGACATGCGCGTCGCCGAGACGGCCCGCGCCCGCGGCATCCCGATCGTCGGTCTGGAGACGGTCGAGGAGCAGCTCAACGCCATGGCGAGCGTTCCCGACGACCAGCAGATCCAAATGCTCAAGGCGACGCTGAAGTTCGCCGACCGCTCCGACGATCTCATGGAGACGGTGGTCCAGTTCTACCTCAACCGCAACATGGGCGCCGCCTGGCCTTTCCAGATCCTGCTCGCGCGCAAGGCCGGCATCGATCCGGCGCCGCTGGCCGTGTTCCAGGAGAAGCTGATCGTCACCCGCAACACGCGAATGCGCGACGGCGTGCTGCCGCTGATCGACAAGGGCGGAGCCTTCGTCGCCGTCGGCGCGCTGCATCTCCCCGGCGATCACGGCCTCGTCAAGCTCGTCCGCGACGCCGGCTACACCGTCACGCCGGTGGAGTGAGCGGCCCGGCGCGGCTCATACGCGCTTGACGGAACGGCGCGGAGGCCGTTTGTCTCGGCGCATGACCGACCTGGCCCGGCCGCCGTCCCTCGACAGCATCCTGCGCCGCGCGGCCCAATTGCCCGGGCGCGTGGCGACGTGGCGCGCCCGCCGCCGCTCGCACCCGGCGTGGACGGTCTCGGTCGGCGTCATCCTTGCCGTCATGCTGCTGCCGATCGCCACCATCGCGATCCTGGCGCTGCGGCCCGACGACAACATCTGGCCCCACCTGCTGAGCACCGTCCTGCCGGGCTCGCTCCGCGACACGCTGCTGCTCATGGCGGGCGTCGGTGCCCTGACGCTGGTGACAGGCACGGCGGCGGCTTGGCTCGTCACCATGTACCGTTTTCCCGGCCGCGCGGTCGTCGATCGCCTGCTCGTCATCCCGCTGGCGATGCCGACCTACATCGTCGCCTACTGCTACGCCGAGCTGCTGGACTTCTCAGGACCCGCCCAGACCGCGCTCCGCGCGCTGTTCGGCTGGCAGACCGCCCGCGACTACTGGTTCCCGGAGATCCGTTCGCTGCCGGGCGCCGTCTTCGTCATGGCGAGCGTGCTCTACCCTTATGTCTATCTCACCGCGCGGGCGAGCTTCGTGCAGCAGTCGGTGTGCGCCCTCGAGGTCGCCCGCACGCTCGGCCGCACGTCCCTCGGCACGTTCCGCTCCGTCGCCCTGCCGTTGTCGCGTCCGGCGCTGGCCGCGGGCCTCTCGCTGGTGCTGATGGAGTGCCTCAACGACCTGGGCGCCGTGCAATACCTCGGCGTGCAGACGCTGACCGCGAGCATCTACGCCACATGGCTGCAGCGCTCGAACCTCGGCGGCGCCGCCCAGCTCGCCGCCGTCATGCTCTTCTTCATCGCCGTCCTATTCTGGCTCGAGCGGCTGGCGCGCGGCGGCGCCAAGAGCCACCACACCACCAACCGATTCCGCTCCATTCCCTTCCAGGACATCGAAGGCTGGCGCGGGTATGCCGCCACCGCCTTCTGCGCGCTGCCGTTCGTGGTCGGTTTCGTACTGCCGTTCTGGGTCCTGATCCGCCATGCCGCAACCCACACCGCCGGCGCACTCGCCGGGGGCTTTGTGACGGCGGCCTTCAACAGCTTCATCCTCGCCGCGCTGACCGCCGTCATCGCCGTGGTGCTCGCCCTGATCCTCGGCTACGCGCGCCGCGTTGCCCCAAACGGCTTCACGCGCCCCGCGGTGCGCCTCGCCAGCCTCGGCTACGCCCTGCCCGGAACCGTGCTGGCCATAGGCCTGCTGATCCCGCTCGCCGCCCTCGACAACCGCGTCGACCAGTGGTTCCGCGATCACGTCGGCATCGCGACCGGGCTCCTGCTTTCGGGCTCCGCCTTCGCGCTGACGCTGGCCTACACGATCCGCTTCCTCGCCGTGGCGCTGGGCTCGGTCGAGGCGGGCCTCGAGCGTATCTCGCCCAATCTCGATTCGGCGGCCCGGGCTCTCGGCGAGACCTCGCTGTCGACCTTGCGCCGCGTCCACATGCCTCTGCTGCTGCCGGCGCTGGGCGCGGCGGGTCTCCTGGTCTTCGTGGATTGCATGAAGGAGCTGCCGGCGACGCTGCTGCTGCGGCCCTTCAACTTCGAGACGCTGGCCACCCACGTCTACGGCTTCGCCGCGCTCGAGCAGTTCGAGGACGCGGCACTCGGCGCGCTGGCCATCGTGGTGACGGGCCTGGCGCCGCTGCTCTTGCTGCACAAGGCGGTGGCCGGCGGCCGCGCGGGCCACGGCGAGGGGTGAGCGGACGCGGAACGCGCTGGGGCTACTTGCGCCACATCGACCTCGCCATGACGGCCATGCTGGTCTGGATCAGGGTCGCGATCATGAGCAGCAGGAAGGTGTGCCTGTCGATGACGCTGCGATCCCTCATCACGTAGAGTCCCTTGTCGACGAGAACCCAAAGCTCGACGTGAGCGAGCATGAAGCTGAATAGGAAGCTGTGCCAGACGAAACTCAGCAGCTGCCGGGCATCGTCCCGCCAGGTGATTTTGCTGGGCGCCGGATCGGCGGCCGCCGGATCGATCTCAATTCGCGCCGGAGGCAAGGCGCGATGCAGTTTCCAAGTTCGCGGCACGTAGCGCAGCGGCTCGTAGGGTGACCGGGTGCCCTTCGCAAAGGCCTCGGCCTGCGGGTCGATGGCGATGCCGGCCGCTCTATCCTTGACGATCCAGCTTGCAACGTAGTCGCGCGCTTCCTGCGTCAGCCACTCCGGCACCTTCATGCCGTGCTCGCGCATGGCCTGATGTGCGTAGCTCTCGGCCTCCAGCTCCTTGACGTGCGGGGGCAATCGCCAGCCCCGGCCGGGCCGGTGCAGGAAGATGTGCCCGCACTCGTGTGCCAGCGTGAACAGGTGGATGATCTTGCGCCCCTCTGGCGACGTGATCTTTCCGAGCGCCAGATGGGCGAGGCCCGATCGGTCCTCCTTGTCGGCGTGGGCTGCATGCGCCAGTACGCCCGCCTCGCGCTTCATCGCCTCGGCGATGGCGAGGCGCTTGGAACGGTTGGCGGCGATCTTGGCCCGGATCTCGGCGCCGCTGGCCTTGGCGCGCCGCGGCTTCGGCTCCTCGAATAGCTCTTCGAGATATTGGGCGGCGGCTGCGGTCATGCTTTCGGGTCGGGCGACGGGACTGAAAGGTTAACGCACGGTCTCCCTCCGTGCAGCTGCAATCCGGCGACAATGGGGCAGGCGGAGTTTCACCGGCCCACGGCTCGCCCCGGCCGGCTGCTGCCCGTGCTTTTTCCCGCACGCGAGCCCAAGGAAAAACAAACTCGGCCCGTCCTATGCTTCGAACCGCACCATGCGGAGGGTTGCGAGACGGTGGCGGCCTCGGGCGACGAGGATCTGGCGCGAGAGGCGGCACGGGGCGACCGTGCGGCCTTCGCCGCGTTGATCGAGCGTCAGTACGACCGCATCTACCGCCTCGCCTGGCGCTGGACCGGCTCTCGCACCACGGCCGAAGATGTGGCCCAGGAGGTCTGCGTCAAGCTGGCGGGCGCCATCAAGGGCTTCCGCGGCGACAGCGCCTTCTCCACCTGGGTCTATCGCATCGCCTTCACCACCGCGACCGACCATTTGCGCGCCGCCCAAAGGTTGCGTGCCGTGGATCCGTCAGAGATGTTGAGCCTGGTCGATGGCCGCGCTTCGGACGATCCGGAAGGCGAGGTCATGGGCGCCGAGCTGTGGAAGGCGGTGCGCGCGTTGCCCGGCCAGCAACGGGACGCCGTGCTGCTCGTCTACGGCGAGGATTTGAGCCACGCCGAGGCCGCGGCGATCATGGGCTGCACGGAGAAGACCGTCTCCTGGCACCTGCACGAGGCGAGGAAGCGCCTGAAGGCCCAGCTGGAGGCGGCGCAATGACGTTGATGCACATCGCCTTGATGTCGCGTCCCCGGCCGGAGCATCGACCGCAGGGAGATGCGTTGAGCCGGGGTCTTCACGGTGGCGTTTCCATTCGGCCGGGCAAGATCCCGGCTCGCGCGCGGAGCACGGTTCAGGTCGAACGGCGAGCGGATCGACCGCGCTTGGCCGGGAACGCGAAAATCGTGGGTGATCGAGCGCCATGACCGAGGACAGGCTCAAAGCGCTGAAGGAAATGCCGGTGCCGCCACCGCGGGACGCCGCGCGCAAGGCTGCGCTCGCGGCCGCCATGGCCACGTTCGATGCGCCTGCCGCCGATGCCGCCGAAAAATCTTCCGACGCCCCCCAAGGATCGGACGGCAACGTCCGTCTCCTCTCCGCATCCCATCCGGGGGTGAGGAGAAAGCTCATGAGCTTCACAAAATTCCAGTACGGCATGGCCGCGTCCGTCGCCGCCCTCATGATCGCCGCGCCGATGGCCCTGCACACCATGAGGGACCAGCCGAGCCGCATGCTCGGCAAGGTGGACAGCAAAGTCGGCGGCCGGATCGTCGGCGGCGAGAACGGGCCGGCCACCGGCCGCATCGCCGAGCAGGCCCCCGCCAAGCCGGTCGCCGTGCCGCAGGAGGCCAACCGCCGCGAGCGTGGCATCGCGATCACCGACAAGCTGGCCAAGGAAAAGCAGGCAAAGACGGAGCGGTCGCAGCAGCAGGTCGCCGCCGTCCCGGTGAGCCCGCCGCCGCCACCGGCTTCGGTCCCAGCGGACGCGTATCGGTCGAGCCTCGGCGCCGCGGGCCGCAAGGACCACGACGCATCCGTGGCCAAGCGCCAGCTCGGCCAGGTCATGGGCGGGGCAGCGCCCGGCTTGGCCGCCGTTCCGAGTCAGGCTCCCGGAGCTTATCGCGCCGCGGCGGAGGCGAAGTCCGATGACCGCATGGCAAATTTGACCTTGCCACGCCCCGACCCTTCGCCGGTTCAGGTCCAGGAGGAGCATCGCGACCGGTTCGAAGGGAAGCCCGACAATCCGGTCAAGCAGGTGGCGGCCGAGCCCGTCTCTACCTTCTCGCTCGACGTCGACACTGCCTCCTATTCCTTCGTGCGCCGCGCTCTCAATGCGGGCCTCCTGCCGCAGAAGGATGCCGTGCGCGTCGAGGAGATGATCAACTACTTCCCCTACGACTACGCGCGCCCCGAGACCGCCGACGTGCCGTTCCAGCCGCAGGTGTCGGTGTTCCCGGCGCCGTGGAACGCGGAGCACAAGCTCGTCCACATCGGCATCAAGGGCTATGAGCTCAAGAGCGCCGAGCGCCCGCGGGCAAACCTCGTCTTCCTCGTCGACGTATCGGGCTCGATGAGCCCCGAGGACCGCCTGCCGCTGGTCAAGAACGCCTTCCGCCTGCTGCTCGACGAGCTGAAGCCCGACGATACCGTTGGCATCGTGACCTATGCGTCAGGCTCCGGCGTCGCGCTCGAGCCGACAAAAGTTTCGGACAAAGGCAAGATCCTGGCGGCCATCGACCGCCTCGGCGCCGGCGGCTCGACGGCGGGCGCCCAGGGCATCACAGATGCCTACCGCCTCGCCGACGCGAACTTCGACGCCAAGGCCGTCAACCGCATCATCCTGGCCACCGACGGCGACTTCAACGTCGGCATCACCAGCCGCGACGAGCTCAAGGGCTTCATCGAGCGGAAGCGCGACAAGGGCATCTTCCTGTCCATCCTCGGCGTCGGCCGCGGCAACTACAACGACGCCATGATGCAGGCGCTGGCCCAGAACGGCAACGGCACGGCAGCTTACGTCGACACGCTGAACGAGGCGCGCAAGGTGCTCGTCGACGAGGCCTCCTCGACGCTGTTCCCCATCGCCAAGGACGTCAAGATCCAGGTCGAGTTCAACCCGGCGCTGGTCTCCGAGTACCGCCTGATCGGCTACGAGACTCGCATCCTGAAGCGCGAGGACTTCAACAACGACAAGGTCGACGCGGGCGAGGTCGGCTCGGGCCACACCGTGACCGCGATCTACGAGATCACGCCGGCGGGTGCTGCGCCGTCGTCCGATCCGCTGCGCTACGGGCCCGTCGCTACGAAGACGCAGCCGGAGCGCGCGGCGGCGCCGACGAGCGAGCCCGGCGAGCTGGGCTTCCTCAAGATGCGCTACAAGCTGCCCAAGGAGGACACGTCGCGCCTGCTGACTCTGCCGATCGCCAGGGAGCTGGAGCGCAAGTCCGCCGCGGACGCGCCGAACGAGGCCCGCTTCTCGACCGCCGTCGCGGCGTTCGGCCAGCTCCTCCGCGGCTCGCCGTACCTCAAGGGCTACGGCTTCGACGACGTCATCGCGCTGGCGCAGGGCGCCAAGGGCGCCGACCCGTTCGGCTACCGCGCGGAGTTCGTCAATCTGGTCCGGCTGGCGCGCTCGGCGCGGCCTTGACAGCAGGCTCGGAGCGGACGGGTCTCGGACGGCGATTTGAGCGCCGCGACACCCGTCCGTCATCCATCAATCGAAGGACGCGGCCCCCTCGGGCTTCCCTTATCCTCTCGGAACCTCCCCGTTTCGAGGAACCCGCATGGGCCGCATTCTGGTGACCGGGGCCGATGGCTTCATCGGCTCCCATCTCGTCGAAGAGCTGGTGGCGCAGGGCCGCGAGGTCCGCGCCTTCGTCTATTACAACTCGTTCGACAGCTGGGGCTGGCTCGACACCGTCCCGGAGCGGGTCAAGAGCGCCATCCAGGTCTTCCCCGGCGACATCCGCGACGCCGGTGCCGTGCGCCGCGCAGCTAAGGGCTGCGAGGGCGTGCTGCATCTCGCCGCCCTCATCGGCATCCCCTATTCCTACGTCGCGCCGGAAAGCTACATCGCCACCAACATCACCGGCACGCTCAACGTCGTCGAGGCGGCGCGCGACCTGGGGCTCTCGAAGGCGGTCGTGACCTCCACCAGCGAGGTCTACGGCACAGCGCAGTATGTGCCGATCGACGAAGGCCATCCGCTCGTCGGCCAGTCGCCCTATTCCGCGACCAAGATCGGTGCCGACCAGATCGCGCTGTCGTATTTCCGCTCGTTCGATACGCCGGTCGCGGTGGTGCGCCCGTTCAACACCTACGGCCCGCGCCAGTCCTCGCGTGCCGTTATTCCGACGATCATCACGCAGATTGCCAATGGCCAGCGCCGCATCCGCCTCGGCGCGCTGCATCCGACCCGCGACCTCTCCTACGTGCGCGACACCGCGCTCGGCATGATCGCGGTCTACGATGGCCGGGAGTCGCTCGGCGAGGTGATCAACCTGGGTTCGAGCTTCGAGATCAGCGTCGGCGATCTGGTCGGCATGATCGCGCGTCAGATGGGAGCGGAGATCGAGATCGAGACCGAGGAGCAGCGCCTGCGCCCGGACAAGAGCGAGGTCGAGCGCCTGTTCGCGGATACCTCGAAGGCCGAGCGCTTGCTCGGCTGGAAGCCGCTCCTCGGCGGTCTCGGCGGCCTGGAGAAAGGTCTCGCGCACACCATCGCCTGGTTCTCCGATCCCGCCAACCGCGCCCGCTACAAGGTCGGCCGCTACACGGTGTAGGGTCCCAGCCGCGTAATCTCGTACCCGGAAACAAAACTAGCTGACGCGTCGCCATGTTGCGTCACGCGGTCCCCCTCCCCTTCGAGGGGAGGGGTTAGGGGTGGGGTGAAGAGCTTGGAGGAACATCGCCTTCTCGCGCGTCGTCCCCCCTCCCCCAAGGGGGAGGGGAGCGACTCGTGCACTACTGACGTCGGGTGCTAGCTCTTCCCCATGAGCGCGACGGAAGCGGCCGCCCGGTGCACGGCCGGCTTGAGCTCGAGGCCCGTGACGAACACCAGCGTGACGATGACCATCACCGCCGCCACCACGGCCGTGAAACCCGCCAGCGCGGACGGCGCCTGGCCGAGGCGGAGATAGCGCGACAGGATCAGACGCGCCTTGGCGATGATGATGACGGCGAGCGCCATCAGCGCCAGCGCGCCGGGCTTGCCGTCACCGGCCACGCCCGCCGCGGTGCCCGCGAGCGCTGTCAGTCCCATCAGAAGGCCCCAGGTCATCACGAGCGGCCGCGCGTTCATCGCTCACCTCAGCAGATAGAGACACGGGAACACGATGACCCACACGAGATCGACCATGTGCCAGAAGGCGGTGCCGGTCTCGATGTGCTCCGGATCGTCGAGCCAGGCGACGACGCCGAGGATGACGATGCCGAACACGACGTGGGCGGCGTGGAAGCCGGTGATCAGAAAATAGAACGTGAAGAAGCCGCCTTCGTCGAGGCCATGGCCATTGGCGATCTCGACGCCGTACTCCCGAGCCTTGACGATCAGGAACACCACGCCGAGCAGGGCGGCGAGGCCGAGCATGCCGCGGGCGAGCGATCGCCGGCCGTTCTCGCGGGCCTCGACGGCCAGCGCGGCGAAGAGGCCGCTGGTCAGGAGAACGGCCGTGTTGACCGTCCCCGCGAAGCGGTCGAGCTCGTTCTGCGCGGCGAGGAATCCGGCATGGTCGAAGGCCCGCGCGCCGGCATAGGAGATCAGCCCCAGCCCGAACACCAGCAGCTCGCTGGCGATGAGCAGCCACATCATCGGGTTGCCGGGCAGCCGCTCTGCGGGAGCCGCGGCCGCTGCTTCTCGGGTCATGGTCACGATGCCTTCACCCGACGAGATGGCGGTAGAGCACCGGCAGAGCGGTGACGAGGCGCTGCGGCCGGCTGACGATGGCGAAGGCACCCGCGCCAAAGATGCGCGGGAAATAGCTCTGCGCCTTGCTGTCGACGGTGATGCCGAACACCGAGTGCCCGAGCTGGCGCGCCTCCATCACGGCCTTGCGCGAATCCTCGATGCCGTAGCGCCCCTCGTAGCAGTCGAGGTCGTTGGGCTTGCCGTCGGTCAGCACCAGCAGCAGCCGCTTGCGCGACGGACGTTTCGCCAGCGCCGCCGAGGCATGCCGCATGGCCGCGCCGAGCCGCGTGTAGAAGGCCGGCTTCAGCTCCGCGATGCGGGCCCGCACGCGCGGCCCGGCCGGCTCGTCGAAATCCTTGAGAAGCGGCATGAACACGCGGTCGCGGCGCAGCGACGAGAAGGCGTAGATGGCGCAGGCGTCGCCGCACGCCGTGATGCCCTCCGCCAGCGCCACCAGCGCCTCCTTCTCGATGTCGATGACGGCGCGCTCCTCGACCATCGTCTCGGTCGAGCGCGACACGTCGACGAGCACAGCGACGGAGAGGTCCCGCGCCTCCTCGCGCGCCTGCCGGTAGATGCGGTCCGAGCCCTCGCCCGAGGCGGCGAGATCGGCGCGCGCGCGGATGACGGCGTCCATGTCGAGCTCGCTGCCGTCGAGCTGGCGAACCGCGATCTCGCGGCGCGGGCGAAGCGCTTCGAACTGGCGGCGGACGGCGCGGATGCGGCGTGCGGTCTTAGGTCCAGGCTGCCAGCCTTCAGCGGCCTCCTCGCCGATGCGCTCGAGCACGCGCGTCGCATCCGGCACGTAGGCCTGCCGCCGGCAGTCCCACTCCGGGTAGGTGTGCTTGCCCGAGATCCGCTCCGCCTCGGCGTCGGCGGGAGACAGGTCGAGATCGAACTTCAAGCGCGTGGCGGCGCGGCGCTTCATCTGCGTCACGCCGATCTCGTCGTGGTCGTCGGCCGCCTTGCGCGCGCTGTCCTCCTCGTCGTCCTCCACGTCGCGGTGGAGGTTCATGAATTCGGTCCAGGACAGGATCTTTTCGAAGCGGTGGACGATGAGCCCGCCCTTCTTCTCGATCTGGTCGGATTGCCGGCGCCTGGCTTTGCGCGTCGTCTCGTCGCCGCCGCCGCTCTTGGAGCCCGATCCCTCCTCGTCCTCGCGCCGGGTCGCCGCCGGTCGTGCCGCGGGCGCGATCTCGCCCCACAGCGCCACCGGCAGATAGGTTTTGTAGTCGTGCGGCGCGGGCGCGACGCCGGTTTGGGGAACGGTCGCCGGTTGCAGTGAGCCGCCGGCCGCCGCGGCGAGATGGTCCGCGATGAGCTTCTCGACCGCCGCCTCGGCGGGCGGCAGCGAGCGGCTGGGGCGCAGTCCGGCGAGAGCGGTGGCGAGAGCCTGATGATGCCGCACGAGGCCCGGAAACGTCGCCAGAACCCGCGCGGTGGTCTGGATCGCGTGCTCGATTCGCTCGAGATCGCTGAGCAGCGGATCGCGATGCCGCGCCGGTGGCGGCAGCGTCGCGGCGACCGCGTTCCACGCCGCCAGCCAGTAGTAGAGGCGCTCGTTGAGGGTGGGCTCTGGAAGCACGTCGATGACGTCGGGCAGCAGCAGGCTCTCGCCGTCGAGCTTGGAGCGGCCGATGCGCTCGGCGGCGATCCCGAGCCGCCGCCGCCGGTCGAGGCGATGGTGAGAGACCTCCGGCCGCGCCGCCTTCAGCGTCACGCCCGCCTCTCCGCCGAGGCCGTGGAAGAAGATGCGCAGCGCGGCCTCCACCCGGACGAACGGGACGGCGGCCTCCGGGAAATGCCGAACGGTGCCGGTCGTGCCGACGAGGCGGTGCCACAGGCTCCCGATCGTCTCCTCGGGCTCGAGCAGGTGCAGAAGGGACATCGCAATCTCCCTCTCCCCATCGCCCTGCACTCGCGATGGGGAGAGGGTCGGGGTGAGGGGCGGCCACACGCTACGGCGCAAGCCGCCGCCCCTCACCCTGGCCCTCTCCCCGCCAGCGGCGGCGAGGGGAAATCGGTTCAACCCAGCACGGCGTCGGCCACCTGGAGCAGTCCGGCCTTGACGTCGGCGTCGTCTGTGAGCGGCTCGATCAGCGCCGTGCGCACGGCCGTCTCGTGCTTCATGCCGGCGGCGATGAGCGAGGCGCAGTAGACGAGCAGGCGGGTCGAAACGCCCTCCTCCAGGTCCTGGCCCTTGAGCGCCCTGAGCCGTCCCGCGAGCTGGATCAACGGCTTCACCCGCTCGACCTTCAGTCCGCTTTCGGTGGCGACGATTTCGGCCTCGAGATCCGGCGCCGGGAAGTCGAACTCCAGCGCCACGAAGCGCTGCCGCGTCGACGGCTTCAGCGATTTCAGGATGCTCTGGTAGCCGGGGTTGTACGACACGACGAGCATGAAATTGTCGGGTGCCTCGAGGATCTCCCCCGTGCGCTCCAGCGGCAGGATGCGGCGGTCGTCGGTGAGCGGATGCAGCACCACGGTGACGTCCTTGCGCGCCTCCACCACCTCGTCGAGATAGCAGATGCCGCCCGCGCGGACGGCGCGCGTCAGCGGCCCGTCGAACCATTCCGTGTCGCCGCCCTTCAGGAGATAGCGCCCGGTGAGATCGGCGGCGGCGAGATCGTCGTGGCAGGATACGGTCCACAGCGGCAGGCCGAGGCGCGCCGCCATATGCGCAACGAAGCGCGTCTTGCCGCAGCCGGTCGGGCCCTTGAGCAGCAGCGGCAGCTTCAGCCGGTGCGCGCTCTCGAACACCGCGCACTCCTCGCCTGTCGGCCGGTAGAACGGCAGCCCGGTCGCCGAGCGCGCGTCGAAGCTGGCCATGGCGTTCATGATCGTCTCCCCGGTTTCTTGTTTGCTGCTCCTCTCCCCGCCGCACCGGCGGCGGGGAGAGGGCTTTGCTTGTTACTCGGCCGGCTGCGCCGCCGGACGCTCGATCAGCTCGGCACGGCGCGGCACGAAGACGGCGTAAAGGAACAGCAGCGCGCCGATCACCACGACCACGCCAGCGAGCAGACGCATCTGGTAGAACAGCTGCAGCTCGTCCTGCACCTCCATGAACGCGCCGCCCTTGACGCGCTGCATGTGCGTCTGCACGGCACCCGCGAAAGTCAGCACGAAGGTCATGAACGCCATGCCGCCCGACATGATCCAGAAGCTCACCATGTTGAGCACCTGGTTGTAGGGCTCGCGGTTGCGCATGATCGGCATCGCGTAGGTGATGATGGCGAGGTTCAGGGACACGTACGCTCCGAAGAAGGCGAGGTGTCCGTGCGCCGCCGTCACCTGCGTGCCGTGCGTGTAGTAGTTGACGCCGTGCAGGGTGTGCATGAAGCCCCACACGCCGGCGCCGAAGAACGCCAGCACCGCGCAGCCGAGGCTCCACAGGAGCGCGGCGTTGTTCGGGTGCTCGCGGCGGCGCTTCCACACCATCGCGAAGGTGAAAAGCACCATGGCGAAGAACGGCAGCACCTCGAGGCTGGAGAAGATCGAGCCGATCCACTGCCAGTACGACGGCGTGCCGATCCAGTAGTAGTGGTGGCCGGTGCCGAGCAGGCCGGTGAACAGCGACAGCGCGACGATGGCATAAAGCCACTTCTCGACCACCTCGCGGTCGACGCCGGTCATCTTGAGCATCAGGTAGGCGAGCACGGCGGCCATCACCAGCTCCCACACGCCCTCAACCCACAGATGGACGACGTACCACCAGAACATCTTGTCGACGACGAGGTTCTTGGGATTGTAGAGCGAGAACAGGAAGAAGATGGCGATGCCCCACAGCCCGAGCAGGAGCACGTTGGTGATCGCGGTCTTGCGGCCTTTGAGCACCGTCATCGAGATGTTGTAGAGGAAGATGAGCGCGGCCACGACGATGCCGAGCTTCACCCACAGCGGCTGCTCCAGGAACTCGCGCCCGTCCTTGCCGAGCAGGAAGTTGCCGTGGAACAGGTTGAACACGTACGTGACGACCACGCCCGCCGTGCCGAGCACCAGGATGGCGAGCTGGATGTAGGCGAGCGTCGGGCTCTCGAGCTCGCGCTCGGCCTCCTCGGGCACGAGATAGTAGGCGGCGCCGAAGAACCCGAGCAGCAGCCAAACGACGAGCGAGTTCGTGTGCAGCATGCGCACGATGTTGAACGGCAGCAGCTCCGAGAGTGTGTTCGGCGCCACGTAGATATAGCCGGCCAGCAGACCGACGGTGACCTGCACGGCGAACAGGATCATGGCCACCGTGAAATAGGCGAAGGCCACCTTCTGGGTTTGATATTTCATATCGACTTTCTCCTCAGCCGGCCTTGTTCGGGGGCCACTTCTGGGTATTGATGCGGCTCGTCCACTCGAGGAAATCGACGAGATCGTCGAGCTGGGCGTCATTCAGCTTGAAATTCGGCATCTGCCGGCGCCCTTGCACGCCGGACGGCTGGCTCTTCATCCAGGCCTTGAGTGCCTCGCGCGCCGATTTCGCATCCTCCTTGCCGCCGTAGCGGACCCAGACGTTGCCGAGCTCCGGCGCGTAATAGGCGCCTTCGCCCAGGATCGTATGGCAGTCGATGCAGGCGTTGTGCTCCCAGACGAGCTTGCCGCGGGCCACGCTCTCCGTGAGCGCCTTGGCGTCGGTCGAGGTCGAAGTGACGTAATTGCAGCTATGCACGGTCAGCCCGACGAATATCAGGAGGAAGAAACCGCTTCCTCCGTAGAAGATATTCCGGGCCGCCGATTTGGTGAGTGCTTCCCACATGGCGATTCCCCTCGCAAATTTCAGCAGCCAACAATCGATAAGAGGCCGCGGTCGAAGGAGCGGCCTTGACTTTGGTTAGCCGCGTCTTGCGACGGGGAGGCCCGCGCATAGCGCCCGCTGCGGCGGCAAAGCGATCGAACTAACAAAAGTCAAGAAGGGCTATGTGGGTGCGAACTAACATCCCCTCCGTCTTCAACCGCCCGTGGAAGGGGCCAATGAAAGCGGAATGCGTCATGCGGAAATTGGCGCTCGGCGGCTCGATTCTGGGGCTCGCGATAGGTGCCGCGCTGGCGACGACGAGTGCTCTGGCGCAGGAGGCGGCGCAGGGCCCGACGTTGTCGAAGGAGGCGAAGGAAGCATCGGCCAAGGTCTATTTCCAGCGCTGCGCCGGCTGCCACGGCGTCCTTCGCAAAGGCGCGACCGGAAAGAACCTGGAGCCGAAGTGGTCCAAGACGGACAAGGACGGCAAGGTCACCGAGGGCGGCACGCTGAAGCTCGGCCAGCAGCGGCTCGAGAAGATCATCGCCCTGGGCACCGACGGCGGCATGGTCAACTTCGACGACATCCTCTCGAAGGATGAGATTCGCGACGTCGCCACCTACATCCAGATGACACCTGACGTGCCGCCGGAATGGGGCATGAAGGACATGATGGGCTCCTGGAAGCTCATCGTGCCGCCGGACAAGCGTCCGACGAAGCAGGAGAACACAATCAACCTCAAGAACGTGTTCTCGGTCACGCTTCGTGACGCCGGCGAGGTCGCGCTCATCGATGGCGACACCAAGCAGATCGTCGACCGGGTCAAGACCGGCTACGCGGTCCACATCTCGCGTCTGTCCGCTTCCGGCCGCTACGTCTACGTCATCGGCCGCGACGGCCTTCTGAGCCTCATCGATCTATGGATGGCCAAGCCGCAGGTCGTGGCTGAGCTCAAGACCGGCCTCGACGCGCGCTCGATCGACACCTCGAAGTTCAAGGGCTTCGAGGACAAGTACGCGGTTGCCGGCTCCTACTGGCCGCCGCAGTACGTGATCATGGAAGGCGACACGCTGAAGCCGTTGAAGGTGGTCTCGACCCGCGGCGTCACGGTCGACGGCGAGTATCACCCCGAGCCGCGCGTGGCCTCGATCGTCTCGTCGATGATCAAGCCCGAGTGGGTCATCAACATCAAGGAGACGGGGCAGATCCTGCTCGTCGACTACTCCGACATCAAGAACCTGAAGACGACGACGATCGAGTCGGCGAAGTTCCTGCATGACGGCGGCTGGGACGCCTCCAAGCGTTACTTCCTGGTGGCCGCCAACGCCTCCAACAAGATCGCCGTTGTCGACACCAAGGAAGGCAAGCTCGCCGCCCTCGTCGACACCAAGAAGATCCCGCATCCCGGCCGCGGCGCCAACTTCGTGCATCCGAAGTTCGGCCCCGTCTGGGCAACGGGTCACCTCGGCGCCGACGTGATCACCCTGATCGGCACCGATCCGGAGAAGCACCCGGAGCAGGCCTGGAAGGTGGTCGAGGAGCTGAAGCACACCGGCTCGGGCAACCTCTTCGTGAAGACTCACCCGAAGTCCAAGAATCTCTGGGCGGACGCTCCGCAGAACCCCGAGAAGGACATCGCCGAGTCGGTCGCGGTCTACGACCTCAACGACCTGTCGAAGAAGCCGGAGGTCATCAACATCGCGAAACTGGCCGGTCTGCCGGAGAGCAAGGCGATCAAGCGCGCCGTCCACCCCGAGTACAACGAGGCGGGCGACGAGGTTTGGATCTCGCTGTGGGCCGGCAAGACGGAGCCGTCGGCGATCGTGGTGCTCGACGACAAGACGCGCAAGCTGAAGGCCGTCGTGAAGGACCCGAAGCTGATCACGCCGACCGGCAAGTTCAACGTCTACAACACGCAGCACGACATCTACTGACGTCGTGATCCGGTCCCAGGGCGCCCCCCGTCCTGGGACCGGGTTGCCGTCGGCCTCCCGCGCCAGCGAATCCGGGTGTGCGTCACGTAAAGCCCGGCGCTCGTTTGGATCGCCCGCGGGAGGTCGCTTTCGCTTTCCGGCCATGTGGCCGCGAATAGCGCCGAGGCGCCATGCGCGCGCCGAGCGATGACAGCGAGGCTCCCGATGCCCAACCTGTTCCCTGGCGGCAAGCTCTCCAACATCTGGCACACGCTGCGCTTGCCGAGCATGCGCTATTCGATGCTTACGCTGCTTGTTGTCGGCGGCATCGGCGGCATCGTGTTCTGGGGCGGATTCAATACCGCGATGGAAGCTACGAATACGATGAGCTTCTGCACGGGCTGTCACGAGATGCGTGACAACGTCTACAAGGAGTACCAGCACACCATTCACGCCCAGAACCGGACCGGCGTGTCGGCCGCGTGCTCCGATTGCCACGTGCCCAAGGACTGGGTGCACAAGATGATCCGCAAGGTGCAGGCGTCGAACGAGCTGCTGCATCACTTCCTCGGTAGCGTCGACACGCCCGAAAAGTTCGACAAGAAGCGCCTTCAGCTCGCGACGAACGTCTGGACGTCGATGAAATCGACCGACAGCCGCGAATGCCGAAATTGCCACACCATCGAGTCGATGAACCCCGAGTTCCAGCGGCCGCGTGCGCGCAAGCAGCATCTCGAGGCCATGAAAGTAGGCAACACCTGTATCGACTGCCACAAGGGCATCGCGCACAAGAGCGTGCGCACCCAGCTCGACGACAAGAAGCTCGAGGAGCTGGAGAAGCCGCTCGCCGCCTATGTGCGGCCCATTCCGGCCAGCTACACCGAGGGCCTGAAGCGAGCCGAGGCGCGCGAGGCCGAGGCCGCCGCCAAGCTCAAGACCGAGATCGAGCAGGCGGCCTCCGCCATCGCGGCTGACAAGATCAAGGCGGCAGCCGCAACGGCGGCGAAGCCGGCTATCGCCGCGGCTCCGGCCACCGACGCCAAGCCGGCGGTAGCCGCGGCACCGGCAGCTGGAGGTGCCCAGGGCGGGATCGACTGGTCGGGCATCGAGGCCAAGACGCTTTCACTCTTCTACCCCGGCCAGGCGTCCTACGAATGGGTGCAGAGCGGCCGCGATCACGGCGGCGCGCGTCCCTTCGTCAAGTCCGGCGAGCGCTGCTCGTCCTGCCACCTGAAGGAGGTGAAGGACATGGGCAACAAGATCGTCTCCGGCGAGAAGGCCGAGGCGACGCCGATTCCCGGCAAGCGCGGCTCCGTCGACGTCAAGCTGCAGACGGCGCACGACGCCGACAACATCTACTTCCGCTTCCAGTGGCCGAACGGGCCGCACAACCCGGTCCCGTTTGTCGACGGCGGCAAGATGGACCCGGTGAACCAGGTCAAGCTGGCGATCATGATCGCGGGGCAGGGCGTGGAGCGGGCCGAGCTCGCCGGCTGCTGGGTGACGTGCCACCACGACGGCCGCTACATGCCGGATGCACCGAAGCCCGACGCGCTGGCGGCGAGTCCGGCCAAGGATCAGCTCGACCTCAAGAGCGGGCTGACAAAGTACCTGGCCGAGACCCGCACCGGGATCGAGATCAAGGGCGACGACGACAAGCCCCGCGGCGGTGGCGACAAGCTCAAGCCGAAGGACGAGATCGCCGCGCTTCCGGGCAAGGGCATCTTCATGGACTTGATGCGCTTCCGCGCCGGCGGCGGGCCCGAGAATGGGCACGTGCTCGAGCAGCGCGTGATGTCCGGCGGCGCCGAGATGAAGGCCGAGGGCAAGCTCGAAGGCGACACCTGGACCGTGGTCATGAGCCGGCCCTTGAAGTCCGACAAGCCCGGCGACATCAGCCTCGAGCCGGGCAAGGTCTACACGGTGAGCTTCGCCCTGCACGACGACTATACCGCGGCGCGCTTCCACCACGTCTCGCTCGAGTACCAGCTCGGGCTCGACGCCAAGGACGCCGAGATCAATGTGGCGAAGCGCTGATGACGAGCTGGGAGGAGGCCTGCATGTCTGTCCGGCGTCTGTCAGCGGTCCTTCTCGGCTGCATGGCTCTGGCGCCGACGGCACAGGCGGCCTCCGAGGCGGAGACGCAGGCCATCTGCACCGAGGCGGACCAGCGCTACCAGGAGATGTTCGGCAAGGCGGCGAAGGATGAGCCCGTGGTCGTGGTGACCATGTACAAGTACACCTTCTGCCCCCAGAGCCTGACGGTGAAGCAGGGGACCCGTATCCGCTTCGTCAACGTCGACAAGCGGACCACCCACAGCTTCTGGTTTCGCGACGACCAGCAGCCGGAATCGGACCGCTTTTTCTCCGGTGAAGGCACTGAGATCGTGGCCGATTTCCCTCCCGGCGAGCACACCTATCTCTGCGGCCCGCATTGGGAGCGCGAAGGCATGGTCGGCAGGCTCACCGTAACGCCCTGACCGCTCGGCCGGTGACGGCGGAATCACTGGACCTCGTGACGTTGGTCAAGTGGCGCGGAGCGGCGCGTCGCTAGCTTTTCACTGTCGGGAGCGCAACGCCCTCGTTTTCACGCGGTGCGTTGCCGGATGGGCCGGCGTCCCACCCCATCGACCGCAGCCGGTCCATCCCTCGGCAGCTCTCATTCGGCAGGAGGCACGCATGGTGGGCAAGGTTTACCTCGTCGGCGCGGGCCCGGGTGATCCCGATCTGCTGACCATGAAGGCCCACCGGCTGATCCGGTCGGCCACCGTCATCGTCCTCGACCGGCTCGTCTCCGACGACATCCGATTCATGTTTCCTGCTTCCGCGCGCGTCATCGACGTCGGCAAGAGCGCCAGCAATCACACGCTGCCGCAGGAGGAGATCAACCAGCTCCTCGTCGATCTCGCCCGCGCCGGACATGACGTGCTGCGCTTGAAGGGCGGCGACCCGTTCGTGTTCGGACGCGGCGGCGAGGAGGCGCTCGTGCTCGCCGCAAGCGGCATCCCGTTCGATGTCGTGCCCGGCATCACCTCCGCCCAGGGCTGCGCGGCGTCCCTGCGCGTGCCGTTGACGCATCGGGGCATCGCCACGGGCCTTCGCTTCGTCACCGGGCACCTGAAGGGCGACGAGGCCCTCGAGCTCGACTGGCCCGGCCTCGCCGATCCGGCCACCACGCTGGTCGTCTACATGGGGTTGTCCTCGATCGGCGGCATCGCCGCGCGGCTCGTCGTCGAGGGCCGCGATCCCGCGACGCCCGTCCTCGCCGTCACGCGTGCGACCCACGCCGATGAGCGCCACCTCCTCACAAGCCTCCGCAACGTGGCGCAGGACGCCGCCCGTGCGCGTCTCGGCAGCCCGGCGCTGTTCATCGTCGGCGAGGTCGCGGGATTGGCCGCGGTGCTGCAGGCCGCGGGTGTCGGTTTCGAGGAGATGCTGGATGCGGCCGAGTAGCGGCATGTTTGCGCTTCTGGCTCTCGCCTGGCCCGTCGCGGCCGGCGCGGTGAGCGACGCGCGCAAGTCCGAGCTCGAGCACCTCGTGCGCCAGGACTGCGGCTCCTGCCACGGCATGACGCTGAAGGGCGGCCTCGGCAAGCCGCTTCTGCCCGGCGACCTGGCGGCCATGGACGAGACGCAGATCCGCGACGTGATCCTCGAAGGCATGCCCGGCACGCCGATGCCGCCGTGGAAAAGCCTCATCACGCGCGACGACGCCCAGTGGATCGCCGAGCGATTGAAGAAGGGGTTCTGATCATGCAGCGCCGTCAGTTCCTGAAATCGGCGGCATGGGCCGGAGTTGCGGGGGCCGGAGCCGCGGGCCTTGCGACGTCACGCCCCGCCACCGCCGCGCCGTGCACCGTGGCGCGCGGCACCGGCGATCTCGGTCTCGTCATCGAGCGTGCGACGGGCTCCGTGCTCGTCGTCGAGACGACGGGGCGAACAGTTCTGGCCCGCGTCGAGGGCTTGGGCGATCTCTCGCACGCCTCCGTCGTCTTCTCGCGCGACGAGCGCTTCGCCTTCGTGTTCGGCCGCGACGGCGGGCTGACCAGGGTCGATCTCCTCGAGATGTGCATCGCCGGCCGCGTCGTGCAAGCCGGCAACGCCATCGGCGGCGCCATCTCCGACGACGGGCGCCTCGTCGCGGTTTCGAACTACACGCCGGGAGGCGTGCGTGTGTTCGACGCCGCGACGCTTCAGCCTGTCGCCGACATCCCGGCTATCGGCATGGACGGCAAGGCCTCCAAGACGGTCGGTCTGGTCGACGCGCCCGGACGGCAATTCATCTACTGCCTCTATGACGCGGGCGAGATCTGGATCGCGGATTTCTCGGGCCCGGACGCGCCCGCGCCCAAGCTGACCAAGCTCACGGGGATCGGCAGGCTGCCCTACGACGCCTCCATCACCTCCGATGGCCGTCACTACATCGCGGGGCTCTTCGGCGAGGACGGCCTCGTCCACGTCGACCTCTGGGACGACGCGCCGAAAGCGCGCCGCATCCTCGGCGGCTACGGCAAGGGCGAGGCGCCGCTGCCGGTTTTCAAGATGCCGCATCTCGAAGGCTGGGCGCTGATGGGCGACCGCTTCCTGCTCCCCGCCGTGGGCCGCCACGAGCTGCTCGCCGTCGATGCCACGAGCTTCACGGAGGTGGGCCGCGTGGCGACGCACGGCCAGCCGATTTTCGCCGTCTCGCGCCCCGACGGCCGCCAGGCCTGGGTCAACTTCGCCCATCCGCTGAACGACACCGTGCAGGTTGTCGACGGCCGCTCGCTGAAGGTGCTGCACGAGATGAAGCCCGGCCCCGCCGTGCTGCACATGGAGTTCACGCCGCGCGGCCACGAGGTCTGGCTGTCGGTGCGCGACGCCAACCGCATCGACGTCCATGACGCGCGCTCCTTCGCCAAGCTCGCGGAAATTCCGGCCAAGGCGCCGAGCGGGATCTTCTTCACCGCCCGCGCCCATCGCACGGGGCAATAGCCATGCAGCCGCTGACTCCGATCGAGGCTGAGCTGATCGCCCGCTGGCAGCGGGGCTTGCCGCTGGTCGAGCGGCCGTACGCCGCGATGAGTGGCGGAACCGCCAGTGAAGCCGAGGTGATCGAGGCCTTGCGGGCCCTGTCGCGCAAGGGCGTGCTCTCGCGCGTCGGCGCCACGCTGCGGCCCAACACCGTCGGCGCCAGCCTGCTGGCGGCCATGCGGGTGCCGGCCGCGCGGCTGGAGGATGTGGCGGCGCTGGTCAACGCCGAGCCCGGCGTCAATCACAACTACGAGCGCGAGCACGACTTCAATCTGTGGTTCGTGGTGACGGGGCGCGACCGCGCCGCCCTCGATGCCGCGCTCGCCCGAATTCGAATTGCCACCGGTCTCGGCGTGCTCGAGCTGCCGCTGGAGAAGGGCTACCACATCGACCTGGGCTTCCCGCTGGATGCGCCGCGGCATGTCTCCACGACGGCTCGCGTGGAGGGGGACATCGCCGCCCTCGATACCCGTGACCGCTGCGTGCTCGAGACGCTCGAGGACGGGCTGCCGCTCGAGCCGCGCCCATTCGCCGCCTTGGGCGCGCGCTGCGGATTTTCGGAGGACGAGGTCATTGCCAGCATCGGCCGCGCCATCGCCGCCGGCGTCGTCACGCGCTTCGGCCTCATCGTCCGCCACCGCCCGCTCGGCATCACCGCCAACGCCATGGCGGTGTGGGACATCCCCGGCGCCGAGGTCGATGCCGTGGGCGCGCGGCTGGCCGCCGAGCCGGCGGTCAACCTCTGCTACCGGCGTCCTCGGCGCCTGCCCGACTGGCCGTACAACCTGTTCGCCATGGTGCACGGCCGCGAGCGCGCTGCCGTCCTCGGCGAGATCGCGGCGATGAAGGCGCGGGCCGGGCTCGAGGGCCGGCCGTCCGCCGTTCTCTTCAGCACGCGCTGTTTCCGCCAGCGCGGTCCGAGCCTGCGCGCCGCTTGAGGGAGAGGCGTCATGCCGATGATCGATGCCGTCGACCGATCCATCATCAACGCGCTGCAGGGCGGCTTCCCGGTCTGCGAGCGACCCTATGCGGCGGCCGCCGCCGAGCTGGGTCTGTCGGAGGGCGATCTGATCTCGCGCCTCGACCGGCTGGTGCGCGACGGCGTGCTGTCCCGCTTCGGCCCGATGTTCAACGCCGACCGCATGGGCGGCGCCTTCTGCCTCTGCGCCTGCTCGGCGCCGGAGGAGCGCTTCGAGGAGGTCGTCGCCGCCATCAACGCGCATCCCGAGGTCGCGCACAACTACGAGCGCGCGCATGCCCTGAACGTCTGGTTCGTGCTGGCCACCGACCGGCCGGAGCGCATCGACGAGGTGCTAACCGACATCAAGGGCGAGACCGGGCTCGAGGTCTACGCTTTCCCCAAGCTGGAAGAGTTCTTCATCGGCCTGAGGATAGAGGCATGAGGATCGACGCATGACCAACGAGCTCGATGCCACCGACAGGGCCATCATCCGCGCCACGCAGTCCGGCCTGCCGCTGGTGCCGCGCCCCTACGACGAGATCGCCCGCGCCGCCGGCATATCGGCGGCCGAGGTCATGGCGCGCATCGAGCGCATGCTGTCCAAGGGTATCATCCGCCGCATCGGCGCCGTGCCCAATCATTTCGCCCTCGGCCTCGACCGCAACGCCATGACGGTATGGGACGTCGAGGACGAGAGCGTGCCGCGCCTCGGCCGCGAGATCGGCGCGCTCGATTTCGTCACCCACTGCTACCACCGTCCGCGCGCGCTGCCGCTGTGGCCGTACAATCTGTTCGCCATGGTCCACGGCACCTCCGAGGGCGAGGTGGCGGCCAAGGTGGCGATGATCGCCGCGCGCCTGGGCAGCGCCTGCCGCTCGTCCGACGTGCTGGTCTCCCGGCGCATCCTGAAGAAGACGGGCCTCCGGCTCGCGGCCTGATGGGGGGAAACGCATGTTCCGCTTGAGCCACTTCCTTCGCGAGCTCGTCGCGCCGACGCCCGCCGGTCCGCGCCGCGACCTTCCCGGCCCGGTGGTGATCTGGAACCTGATCCGCCGCTGCAACCTCCGCTGCCGGCACTGCTACTCGATCTCCGCCGACGTCGACTTTCCGGGCGAGCTCTCGACCGCCGAGGTGTTCTCGGTGATGGACGATCTGAAGGCGTTCCGCGTGCCCGTTCTGATCCTGTCGGGCGGCGAGCCGCTGCTGCGCCCGGACATCTTCGACATCTCGCACCGCGCCAAAAGCATGGGTTTCTATGTCGGGCTGTCCTCCAACGGCGCGCTGATCGGGCGGCATAACATCGATCGCATCGCCGGGGTCGGCTACGATTATCTCGGCGTCTCCATCGACGGCATCGGCACCACGCATGATCGCTTCCGCGGCGTGCCGGGATGCTACGAGGCCTCGCTGCGCGGCCTGCGCCTGGCGCGCGACAACGGCATCAAGGCCGGCCTGCGCTTCACCATGACGGCGGACAACGCCGCCCAGCTCCCGGCAATCCTCGATCTGGCCGATCGCGAGAAGGTCGGCAAGTTCTACCTCTCGCACCTCGTCTACGCCGGCCGCGGCAACAAGAACCGCACCGACGATGCCGCGGCAGCAATGACGCGGTCGACCGTCGAGATGCTCATCGAGCGCACGTGGGCGGCGATCCAGCGCGGCGAGGAGACCGAGGTCGTCACCGGCAACAACGACGCCGACGCCGTCATCCTGCTGCAGTGGGTCGAGCGCCGGTATCCGGAGAAGGCCGCGCACATCCGGGCCAAGCTCGAGCAGTGGGGCGGCAACGCCTCCGGCGTCAACATCGCCAACATCGACAACCTCGGCGACGTCCATCCGGACACGATGTGGTGGCACTACTCGCTCGGCAACGTGAAGAGCCGGCCGTTCTCCGACATCTGGCGCGATACGTCGGACCCGATCATGGCCGGGCTCAAGGCGCGCCCGCGCCGCATCGAGGGCCGCTGCGGCGCCTGCCGGCACTTCGCCATCTGTGGCGGCAACACGCGCGTCCGCGCCCTGAAGCTGACCGGCAATGCCTGGGCCGAGGACCCGGCCTGCCCGCTCTCCGACGCCGAGATCGGCGTCGCCGAGGCCGCGCCGCGCGTCGCCGTCACCCCCTTCCGAGGAACGCTCCATGAGCCGCGTCAGCAGATTTGAGCGCCGCGTCAGCAGACTTGAGCGCCACGCGCGACCGTTTGAGATCATCTCCGCCTTGTTGCTCGCCGCGCTCGCCCTCGTCCCTGCGGCGGCGCGCGCCGAGCCGTCGGCCGCCGAGGTCTACGCCGCCGAGTGCGCATCCTGCCACGGCGCCGACCGGCTCGGCGGCGCGGGGCCAGCGCTGATCCCCGAGGCGCTCGTACGGTTGAAGAAGGACGCCGCGGTGGCCACCATCGCCAAGGGCCGCGCCGCGACGCAGATGGCGGCTTACGGGGATAAGTTGTCGGCCGATGCGATCAAGGGATTGGTGGACTATATCTACCAGCCGCTCGCGAGCGTGCCCAAATGGGGCCAGGCCGAGATCGAGGCCAGCCGCGTCGTCGCCAAGCCGGCCCCGCCGCAATCCAAGCCGGTGTTCGCCGCCGATCCGCTCAATCTGTTTGTCGTCGTCGAGGCGGGTGACCACCACGTCACCGTGCTCGACGGCGACACCTTCACGCCGCTCACCCGCTTCGCCTCGCGCTTCGCGCTGCACGGCGGTCCGAAGTTCTCCCCCGACGGCCGCTTCGTCTTCTTCATGTCGCGCGACGGCTGGGTGACCAAGTACGACCTCTGGCGGCTCGAGACGGTCGCCGAGGTGCGCGCCGCGCTCAACGCCCGCAACATCGCCATGTCGAAGGACGGCAAGCATCTCGCCGTTGCCAACTACCTGCCGCACACGCTGGTCATGCTCTCCGCGGAGGACCTCTCCGTCGAGCGCATCTTCCCTGTCGCCGATCGCCAGGGCCAGGCGTCACGGGTGAGCGCCGTCTACCAGAACCCGGTTCGGGACAGCTTCATCGTCGCGCTCAAGGACGTCGCCGAGATCTGGGAGGTGGCGACGGACACCAACGCGCCGCCGGTATACGGCAGCTTCGTGCACAGCCGCCAGCCGGGGCTCGAGGAGGGTGTCCCCGAGGATCCGGGCGGTCTCTTCGCCCGACGCCGCATAACGGTGCCAGAGCCGCTCGATGACTTCTACTTCGACCCGAGCTACACCAGCATCCTGGGCGCCTCGCGCGACGGGGCCAAGGCTCTCGCCGTCGATCTCGACGTACGCAAGGTCGTCGCCAACATCGATCTACCGGGCATGCCGCACCTCGGCTCCGGCATCTCGTGGATGCGCGACGGCCGCCGCGTCATGGCGACGCCGCACTTGAAGGGGTCGAAGCTCAGCATCATCGATCTCGCCGACTGGAAGGTCGTTCGGACCATCGACATGGACGGCCCCGGCTTCTTCCTGAGGAGTCACGAGAGGTCTCGCTATGCCTGGGCCGACGCCATGATGAGCCCCACGGCCAGGGATACGATCCAGCTCGTCGACAAGCAGACGCTCGAAGTGGCGCATCGCCTGAAGCCGATCCCCGGTAAGACCGCGGCGCATGTCGAGTTCGACCGCTACGGCCGTCACGCACTCGTCTCGATCTGGGAGAGCGACGGCGCGCTGATCGTCTACGACGCCGAGACCCTGCGAGAGGTGAAGCGCCTGCCGATGTCCAAGCCGTCGGGCAAGTACAACGTCTGGAACAAGATCACCTTCTCCGAGGGCACCAGCCACTGATTTTCCCCTCCCGTTGCTCTGCGCTTGCAACGGGGAGAGGGTCAGGGTGACGGGCGGCTGAGAATGCTGCGAACGGTAGCTGCCCCTCATCCCGACCCTCTCCCCGCAAGCATACGACGTTCACACTAGTGGTTCGTGCCGACCGAAGTAACGCCGGTTGCAAGCCGGGCGCCGAGCATGCTCCCCTCCCCAGCGGGGAGGGGTTGGGGGTGGGGAGAGGCCGCACGACGGCGACTGGCGTTGGCGCTCGAGTGCAACGCATTGCAATACCAAACAGCTTTCCACATGCATCACCCCTGCATCGTCACCCCACCCCTGACCCCTCCCCTCGAAGGGGAGGGGAAACCGGCTGCGGCCAGCGGCCAGCGCAGCGGCACCGAGCCACGTTGAAAACCAGCATCGACGACTTGCGACGCAGATGTGTGAATTCCATAGCTCCGCAAGCGGGGAGAGGGAGAAGCTGCTAGAGCCTTTCCGACACAGTCGGAATCATC
>WBZX01000088.1_pt1 | contig 81603 bp, 76 predicted proteins | sample 5204211 | NCBI WGS metagenome assembly WBZX01 (sample SAMN12344362, study PRJNA552823) | activated sludge metagenome | biome: Activated sludge suspended growth; feature: Nitrification reactor; material: Wastewater; isolation source: activated sludge from nitrification reactor of wastewater... | reverse complement strand
GCGTAGAATTCATAGGCGCCACCCTTCGAGCCGGCGGCGATGGTGATCTTCTTCGGTGGCGCTGGGACGAACCTGTCGAGGGCCAGCCAGGTCGCCGAAACGGTGCATAGGATTACGGCGGTAACGACAAGCATGTACCGGCGGCTGAAGTGGGGCATGCGGATCCTCCCTGTCCAGTAGCCGTTGGCGGCGTCCTATGGCACCGCGGCGTTCCGGTGACGGCCGCGTTGCGTCTCTGCGACCGTCAACCTCCGGGGTGTCTTCGAGGCGTCGGCGGCGACGTCGAGCCGTACACCTCCCCTGTTGAACGTCGTCGTGTAGACGCTCGGGCGGGCCGGTTTCATCGTGCCCTCAATCGGGCTGCTCTGGGCATCGATGGACCATCGCAGGGTCGCGACTGTGGATGCAGCGATGGTCCGGGTTCTCATGGTGCGCCTCCAGGCGAGGTTCGCGGCCGGTCAGTTCACGCCCTGGGGCGGGGCCATCAGCTTGTCGAGCACGCCCTGCATGTTGAACGAGCCCGGCTTCTGGCGTGGCGGGAACTCGGCCAGCGTCTGGAGATAGCGGCCGACATACACCTGCGCCGGCACCAGCAGGAAGATGCGGTCGATGCGCCAGCGGGCGTAACCCATGCCCTCGTGGTCGGCGCGCTCGAACGGATCGGCCTTGAGGTCGAACAGCTTCGGCACGCGCAACGTCACCATCGGGTCCTGCCAGACGTCGAAGCCATGGCTGCGCTGCTCCATGAACGCGAGCTTCCACTTGTCGTAGCGCAGGCCGGCAAGCCCACCGTCGTCGGTCCAGTAGAAGAACTCCTTGCGGGCGCTGCCCGTGCTGTTCTTCAGCAGCTCGCGCTGGTCATAGCCGTCGAGATGGACCTTGAAGGTCTTGGCCCCGAAGGTGGCGCCCTGCATGAGCTTGGCCTGCAGGTTGGTCTCGCCCGCGCCTGCCAGCAATGTCTGCATCCAGTCCTCGGCGGAAAACACCTCGTTGATCTCGGTGCCCGGCTTGACCAGGCCGGGCCAGCGCACCATTGCGGGCACGCGGTAGCCGCCTTCCCAATTGGTGTTCTTCTCGCCACGGAACGGCGTGGTGCCGCCGTCCGGCCAGCTCATGACCTCGGCACCGTTGTCGGTCGTGTAGATCACGATGGTGTTGTTGGTGATCCCGAGATCGTCGAGCTTCTTCAGGAGCTGGCCGACATGACCGTCGTGCTCGACCATGCCGTCGGCGTAGACACCGAGGCCGGTCTTGCCTTCGGACTCCTTCTTGAGGTGCGTCCAGATGTGCATTCGGCTCGAGTTCACCCAGACGAAGAACGGCTTCTTGTCGCGATTGGCCCGATCGATGAAGTCGAGCGACGCGGCGAGAAATTCCTCGTCCACCGTCTCCATGCGCTTCTTGGTAAGCGGCCCGGTGTCTTCGCACTTCTGCTTGCCCCACTTGCCGAAGCGCGGATCCTCGCCCGGCGTCTCGGTCGCGGTGGCGACGCACTTCAGCACGCCGCGCGGTCCATACTTGGCCTTGAAGGTCGGATCCTTCGGATAATCGATATTCTCCGGCTCTTCTTCGGCATTCAGGTGGTAGAGGTTGCCGAAGAACTCGTCGAAGCCGTGCACCGTCGGCAGGAACTCGTTGCGGTCGCCGAGATGGTTCTTGCCGAACTGGCCGGTCACGTAGCCCATCGGCTTCAGGAGGTCGGCGATGGTCGGGTCCTTCTCCGACAGCCCTTCCGGAGCGCCGGGCAGGCCGACCTTCAGCAGGCCGGTGCGGATGGGCGACTGGCCCGTGATGAAGGCGGCGCGTCCCGCCGTGCAGGATTGCTGGCCGTAATAGTCGGTGAAGATCGCCCCTTCGCGGGCGATACGGTCGATATTGGGCGTCCGGTAGCCCATCATCCCCCGGTTGTAGGCGCTGATGTTCCAGAGGCCGATGTCGTCGCCCATGATGACGAGAATATTGGGCCTGGCGGGCGCCTGCGCGCTGGCCGGCAGGACACCGCCCGATAGGCCGACGAATAGCGCCGCGGCGGAGAGCATGCGGCCGAATTTGCCCTTGGTCATTGGTTTGCCCCCAAAGTCGAAGATGGCGTGCAAATTCTTCCGAACGACGATGCAAGACAACGCCGCAGACGATACGGTTCGCGAATGGAAATCGACCTGAAGTTGCTGCAATACGCTGTCGTCCTCTCCAAGCACCGCCACTTCGGCCGGGCGGCGGCGGCACTGCGCATCAGCCAGCCGACGCTCAGCCGCAACATCGCGGCGCTCGAGAAGCAGCTGGGGCTGCGCGTCTTCGAAAGATCGCGCCGGGATGTCGTGGCGACGCCGGCAGGCGACGACGTGCTCAGGATGGCGGACGAACTCGTGACCCGCGCGGAGGCGATCTCCAACCGCCTGCAGCTCGTGCGCGACGGTCTAGGCGGCCGCCTGCGCGTCGCCGCCGGAACATACGCCCACGGTATCGCGGTTCTGCCGGCCGCCATCGATCTCATCAACACGCATCCGTCCATTCGCCTGGAGCTTCTGGAACGGGACTGGGCCGCGGTGGCCGGCATGTTGATGGCCGATCGGGTCGACTTCGCGGTGTTCGATATCGCATCGTTGCGTGGCATGCCGGCGCTGCGCGTCGAGCCTCTCGGTTCGATGCAGGGCGTTTATTTTTGCCGGGCAGGCCATCCCCTTTTGACGAAGTCTCCGCTGCGGCCCGACGATGTTCGCAAGTTTCCCCTTGTCTCAACGAGCATGTCGCATATTCACGTCGGATTGATCGAGGATATCGACCCGGGCTTCACGGTCGATCCCGTGACGGGCAACATCTTGCCGTCGATCGCAGTGTCCTCCGCTCAGGTCAGTCGCGAGATCGTTGCCGCGACGGACGCCATCGGCATCAGCCATGTGAGTCATATGGCCGAAGGCCTGGCCGCCGGTCGTTTTGCAATCCTCGACCTGCCTTGGCGGAGGTCGCTCCCGATGGCTGAGATGGGCATTGCCTACAAACGGGAACGTACCCTGCCGCCTTCGGCGCGTACCTTCATCGCCCTCATCCGCAAACGGATGCGGGCCCAGGCGCGCCCTGCCAAGTGACCTACTTCAGCTCGAACGGATAGATCACTTTCCAGTCGTTCTTCATGTCGACGACGGTCCACTTGCGGCGGACGGCCTCGTTCCAGGCCGTGTCGAGCCGGCCGACCGCCGACTGCCGATCGTAGGCATATTCGCGCACGGCGTCGGTATGATGCACCAGACCCATGAAGCGGGCGCCCGCGCCGGCGGCCGTCCATTCCAGCATCTGCTGGTCACCGTCGGAGTTGCCGAACGCGAAGACCGGACGGCGACCGATATACTGGTTGATGCCCTCCGCCTTGCCCGGGCCGTCGTCGATGAACTGCACCTTGGGTTCCTTGAGCAGCACGGGACGATCGTTGGCGCGCAGCTCGTAGCGGGTGACGCCCGAGGACCCCACGACCTGCTCCGGCGGAATGCCGTAGACCCGCTCGGTCCACGGTCGCATGAATTCGATGCCGCCGCCTGAGACGATGTAGGTCTTGAACTGGTTGGCGCGCAGCAGGGCCAGCAGTTCGAGCATCGGCTGATAGACGAGATCGGTGTAGGGGCGCTTGAAGCGCGGATGGCGCGCTGTGGCCAGCCAGTCGAGCACGGCCTGGCGAAACGCTTCGGTCGTCAGGCCGGCATGTGTCGCCGCCATGATCTCCAGCAGGCCCTTCTCGCCCATCGCCGCCAGCGCGTCGCGGTCGTTGGTCAGCACCGACTTGAACGGCTCCTGCGTCCGCCATTGCGGATTGCGGCCGGCCAGGGCGCGCACTCGATCCATCGCGAACATCACCTGGAAATACATAGGCTGTTCGGTCCACAGCGTGCCGTCATTGTCGAAGGTGGCGATGCGCTCGGGGATGGGGACCCAATCGCGACTGCCCACCGTCGTCGTGCGTTGGACGAAGTCGAGGATCGACTGTTTTGCGGGACCCTCGTTCCACGAGGGCAGGGCGTCGGCCTGGGCCCATGCGGAAGAGGCGAGAGCCGGGAGGGCAATGCCGGCTGCCGTACCGGCGAGGAAAGAGCGACGCTTCATCATCCGATCCTAGCCCAACGGGCTCTCCATGGTAGGGTGGCCTTCATATCCCACAATGGAGACGAGAATGGCCACGAGCACCAAGCTTCGCACGACCGAGGGGCGCGGTCGCCTATTTGACAGTGTGTTGGACACGATTGGCGACACGCCCTGCATCCGCGTCAACAACCTAGGCCCCAAGGGCGTGCGGATCTACGTCAAGGCCGAGGCCTACAATCCGGCCGCCTCGGTGAAGGACAGGCTGGCGGTCAACATCATCGAGGCGGCGGAGCGCAATGGCACGCTGAAGCCCGGCCAGACGGTGGTCGAGGCGACCAGCGGCAATACCGGCATCGGCCTCGCCATGGTCTGTGCGCAGAAGGGCTATCCGCTGGTCGTCACCATGGCCGAGAGCTTCTCGATCGAGCGCCGCAAGCTGATGCGGATGCTGGGCGCCAAGGTCGTCCTGACGCCGCGCGCCCAGAAGGGCTTCGGCATGTACCAGAAGGCCGTCGAGCTGGCGAAGGCCAACGGCTGGTTCCTGGCAAGCCAGTTCGAGACGCCGGCCAATGCCGAAATCCACGAAGCCACGACGGCGCGTGAAATCCTCGCCGACTTCAAGGGCGAGCGCCTGGACTATTTCGTGAGCGGCTACGGCACCGGCGGCACCGTGACCGGCGTGGCGCGCGTGCTGCGCAAGGAGCGGCCGGAGACCAAGATCATCCTCGCCGAGCCGGCCAACGCGCAGCTCGTCGGTAGCGGCAAGGCGCAGGAGCGTACCGCCGAAGGCGCGCCAGCCGTCAGCCATCCCGCCTTCGAGCCGCACCTGATCCAGGGCTGGACGCCGGATTTCATTCCGTTGGTGCTGCAGGAGGCGATCGACAAGAAGTACTACGACGAGCGGGTGCCGGTTGCCGGCCCCGAGGGCGTGAAGTGGGCGAAGGCGCTGGCGCAGAAAGAAGGCATCTTCACCGGCATTTCCGGCGGCTCGACCTTCGCCGTTGCCCTGCAGATCGCCGAAAAGGCGCTGCAGGGCTCGGTCGTGCTCTGCGTATTGCCCGACACCGGCGAGCGCTATCTTTCGACGCCTCTCTTCGAGGGCATCGTCGACGGCATGGACGAGGAAGAGACGAAGATCTCCAAGTCCACGCCGGGTTACCAGATGGATTGACGAGGACGACTCGAGGCTCAGCGATGTGGCTGGCGGCGATAATGGTCGGCCAGCGCATCGCGGCCGAAGTCCGCCGTCAGGTCGCGCCACACCGCATGGATGTGGTTAGCGCCGTTCTGCGTATTGTCGTGCTCGATCACGGTGACCGGGCCGTGGACGCGAAAGTAGTGCGCCTCGCCGGGCGTGAGTGAGCCTGCCCAGGCGAAGCGGAAGGCCGCAATTCCCTGTTCCAGAGCGCGCCGCTTCTGCGCTTCCACCAGATCGGGCGCCAGGGTGCCGAGAAAGCGATCCATCAGGGCTTCGACGAGATTGCGTTGTGCGCCGTCGAGCTCGGCCAACGGCAGACCGCGCGGTTCGCCCAGGTCTTGCTCGCGTTGCGGGCTCATCACGATCTCGCCGAAGGAGCGGTTGGCGATGATCGCAGCCTGACGCTGCCGGTCGGTGAGGCTGGCCATGATCTGGCGCGCCAGATCTTCCGACGTGCCCAGCAGGCGGAAGCCGCGATGGGCCCCATCGCGCACCGTCGCGGGATGAGCGCCTACAAAGAACGGCGTCACCGAAATGCGGCCGGCGACAGGCAACGCCACGTTCAACGAAAGATGATGACCCTCGAACCGCCAGCCCCAGGGAAAGCGACCGGGCATGCCGAAGACGGAAACATGGTAGCGGCCGGGATCGCGGAAGCTGCCCTGCTGCTCGCGCAACACGCCTTCGAGCAGCCGCACGCCGTCAAGCAGTTCCAGTCCACGCGGGTTCAGGACCGACGCGAAGAGGACACGCGCCGCTTCGGCCTGATTGGTGCGCATCTCGCCCAGACTTAGCCCTGGACGGGTGCGTGGGATGTAATGCCAGTCCAGGCGATTGTCCGACTCGAAGGCGATCAGCACCTTCTGGCGCTGGCCATCGTCGAGGCTTGAGAGAAAGCGGGTTGCCGCTTCGGCGATGCACTCGGCGGCGTCCGCGGTCTGCGCGCTGGCGGCGCCGAATGGCAGCAGGGTTGCTGCCGCCAGCACGGCCCGCCGTGTCGGCGGACCATGCCTACGTCCATCGTGATGATGGTCGTGGTGGTGATGTTCGTCGTCGTGCGGATGCCAGCCGTCGTGTGGCATCGCCGATTCGTCAGGTCGAGGTCTTGGGATATTTCAGCGTGCAGCCGTAGGGCCGCGTCGAGGAGTCGGTGACGGGCTTGCCGGCCAGCACCTCGTCCATGCCGATGCGCACATACTGCTTGGCCTTGGGAATGTCGGCGGCGTTGGCCGACGGGATCGAGTCGATGCCACCCTTGTAGGCCAGCACGCCGTTGGCATCGATGATGTACATGTGCGGCGTCACGGTGGCGCCGTAGGCGCGGGCAACCTGGCTCTGGGGATCCAGCAGCACGGCCGCCGGGGCGGCATCGCGGCTCTTGGTGAGATCGTTGGCCTGTTGCGCGGTGACATGGCCCTGTTCGCCGGTCGCCGACGAAGCGACGGTCAACCACACCACGCCCTTGCCCGCGGCCTCGCGCTGCTGCGTCTGCATGTTCTTGGCGTTGTAGTGTTTGCGCACGTAGGGGCAGTCGTGGTTCGTCGTCTCGATAACGACGACCTTGCCCTTGAGGTCGGCAAGCGACCAGGTCTTGCCGTTGCTGTCGATCGCCGTGAAGGTCGGCGCGGGCTTGCCGACATCGGGGCCGGTCGCCGCAAAGGTGGCAGCGGGAGCGAGGACAGCGGCGGCGGTGCCCAGCATCAGCGTACGCCGAGGAACGACAGGGTGGGGAACGACAAGGTTCGACATCTTCGCCTCCTAACGTTTGGTCTGCTCGATCGACGACAGTTCGGACAGGATCAGGGCTTCGGTGAGGACCTGCGGCAGGATCTTCGGCTTCTCGGCGCGGGGCGCCCAGTAAAGATAAAGCGGTACGCCGGCGCGCCCGAGTTCCTTGAGCACGCCGGTGATTTCCGGGTCGCGGTTGGTCCAGTCTCCCTTGAGCTTGACGACGCCCGCCTGCTCGAAGGCCTTGCGGCTGGCCGCCGTTTCGAGCGCGACGCGCTCATTCACCAGGCAGGTAATGCACCAGGCCGCCGTGAAGTCGACGAAGACGGGTTTGCCGGCCGCGACGGCTTCGGCCATGCGCGCCCGGGAAAAGCGTTCCCAGCCGTCGAAATTGACGCCGCCTGTGGCATTGCCGGAGGCGGATGCGGCGGTCGCCGGCCTGTCTTCGAGTTTCAGCATCACGCCGAAGGCCAGCAGGACGGCCACGGCGGCCAGGCCAAGACGCAGCCACGTACCCGCCGAAGCCGTAGAGCCGGCGCGCAACAGCCAGATCGCGAAGGCGATCAGGACCATGCCACCCAGGGCGTAGAGCACGCCGTCGGCGCCGGTCTGCTGGGTCAGCACCCAGATCATCCAGACGGCGGAGGCGTACATCGGGAAGGCCAGCAACTGGCGCAGACGGTCCATCCACAGACCGGGCCGCGGCATCAGCCGCTGCAGCGCCGGCGTCATCGACAAGGCGAGATAGGGCAGCGCGAGGCCGAGCCCCATCGCCAGCAGAACGGCGACCGTGGCCGGCGCAGGCTGCGCGAGCGCGAAGCCCAGGGCAGTGGCCATGAAGGGCGCGGTGCAGGGTGTCGCCACGATCACCGCCAGCACGCCGGTGAAGAAGGCGCCGGTCGTGCCGCCACGCGCGACCAGACCCTGGCCCACGCCGGCCAGACGGTTGCCGACCTCGAAGACGCCGGAGAGGTTCAGGCCGACCACGAAGAAGAGATAGGCGATCAGCAGCGAGAAGATCGGCGACTGGAACTGGAAGCCCCAGCTCACCTCGCCCACACCGGCGCGGATCGCCAGCACGATCGCGGCCATGGCGGCGAAGGAGACCAGAACGCCGGCCGTGTAGGCGAGCCCGTCGCGGCGCATCTCGGCGCGGTCATGGCCGGCCAGTCGCGCGAAGGCCGCTGCCTTCATGGCGAGCACCGGGAAGACGCAGGGCATCAGGTTCAGGATCAGCCCCCCCAGCAGTGCGAAGAGCAGCGCCTGGACGAGCGACAGCTCTTCGCCGCCGATGGCACCGGCCAGCGAGGCCGAACTTGGCGTAAAGGCGGGATCGAGCTTGGCCGAAACGTCGAAGGCCTGCTTCACCGTGCCGTCGGCCGTCTTCTCGGTCAGCACCAGGGTGCCGGCAAGCAGCGGCGGCATCGCCGTCTTGGCATCGCCGCGCTTCAGCGGAATGCGGATGCCGTTCGCATCGACCGTGGCATTTTGCTTGGCCATGGTCGCGATCGGCCCCCACTCGGCGGGGAAGAAGTAGACGTTGCTGATCGTGTCGGCCTTCAGACCCTTGGCGTCGACGATCAGGGTTGGATCGCCGGACTGGGCGACGCCATAGCGCGCCGGCCACGGGCTCTCGGTCGGGATGCTGCGGCGCGCCTGCTCGAACAGGGAGCGTGTGGCCGGCGGCGCCGGTACAGCGGCAGTGCCCGAGGGCAGGGTCAGTTCGAACTTGCCTTCTTCGGGGATGCAGACGTCTTCGCAGACCAGCCAGTTGGCGGCGGCTTCGAGTTTCAGCGGACCCGCGAGATCGACCGGCGGCATGATGCGCACCAGCAGCACCGACTCGTCCTTGAAGCCGTAGTTCGTGATGCCGCCGATTTCGAACAGGATCGGCGTCGGCCAGACGATCGGATCGGCCTTGGCGCCCGGCGGCAGGGTCCAGGTGATTTCGGTCGGGAGGCCCGATTCGCCGGGGTTCTTCCAGTAAGTGTGCCATTTGGGGCGAATCGTCTGCCGCAGTCCCACCCAGAACGGCTCCCCGGGCTTCACGGTCGAGACATCGGCCACCAGCTCGGTCCGCACATTTTCCGTCTGGAAGACAGACTGCGCGACGGCCGGCAGGGCCGTGGCGACGATGGCCAGAAGGCCAAGCAGAAAAGCGGGGAAACGCGACATGATGAGTGATTAAGTGCCGTCGACCCATGGCACTGGCAAGGCAATCCCGATCAACGCGGCGTGATATTTTGCCCTCACAAAGGCTACGGTCTAAGGTCTTGGTTTCGTTGGGGAAATCATGTTGCGGATGAATGAACGGCGTCTGCTGGACGCGTTGGACGAGCTGGCGGCGATCGGCGCCATCGACGGCGGCGGCTGTGCTCGCCTGGCCCTCACGGACGAGGACAGGGCAGGTCGCGACCTGGTCGTCGGCTGGATGAAGGAACTCGGCCTCGATGTGCGGGTCGATGCCATCGGTAACGTGATCGGCTTGCGTGCCGGCCGCGAGAATTCGGCCCCGGTCATGACCGGCAGCCATGTCGACACGGTCCGCACCGGCGGCCGCTACGACGGCAACTACGGTGTCCTGGCCGGCCTCGAAGTCGTACGTGCCCTGAACGAGGCCAATGTAACGACACGTCGGCCGATCGCGGTGGCCTTCTTCACCAACGAAGAGGGCGCGCGCTTCCAGCCAGACATGATGGGCAGCCTGGTCTATGTCGGCGGCATCGGCCTCAACGAAGCCTATGCCGCGGTCGACAAGGATGGCGCGGCGGTCGGCGACGAGCTGCGCCGTATCGGCTACCTCGGCGCCGCGAAGCCGGGCGCGATCAGGCCGCATGCCTTCGTCGAACTGCATATCGAACAGGGCCCGATCCTCGACGAGGAGAAGGTGCAGATCGGTGTCGTGGAAAGCGTGCAGGGCATTTCCTGGACCGAATACACGGTCGCCGGCGTCTCCAATCATGCCGGCACGACGCCGATGCGGCTGCGGCGCGATGCGGGCTACCTCGCGGCGTCGGTGAACCTCTTTGCGCGCAAGCTCGCCTGGGAGATGGGCGGCAATCAGGTCGCAACGGTGGGATCGCTGGCACTGCGGCCCAACCTGATCAACGTCGTGCCCAATCATGCGATCTTTACGGTCGACCTGCGCAACACCGACGAGACGAAGCTGCAGCAGGCCGAGGCGAAGGTCGCCGCGCACATCGCCGAGGTCGCGAAGGCCGAGCGGGTCGAGGTCGAGGCCAAGGTGCTGGCACGCTTCGAGCCGGTGATCTTCGATGCCGGTCTCGTCGACCGGGTCGAACATCATGCCAGGGCGCTGTCGCTCAGCACCCGCCGCATGCCCTCCGGCGCGGGTCACGACGCGCAGATGATGCAGCGGATCTGTCCGACCGCGATGATCTTCGTGCCCTCGGTCGCGGGCCTCAGCCACAACGTCAAGGAACACACCGAAGCGGCCGACCTCGCGGCCGGCGCGCAGGTGCTCCTGAATATGATGCTGGAACTGGCGGACTGAAATTGTCCGACAACTTGGCGGAGGCTAGCATCCTCCCGATGACCGACAGGCAGCAGCGGCCCCCCAGCAATCTGGCCGAGCAGGTAATGGCGCGGCTGAGTGCCGACATCCGCGGTGGCCGGCTGGCGCCCGGTGCGCGCCTGCCGACCGAGCAGGCCTTGACGGCCGAGCTGGGGGTGAGTCGCACCGTGGTGCGCGAGGCGGTCGCCGCCCTGCGCGCCGACGGCCTCGTGGTGACGCGTCGCGGCTCCGGCGCCTATGTGGCCGATCCCGCCGCCGGGCCGTTCCGCATCGCCGCATCAGGGGCCGCCGCACTCGGCGACGTCATTGCCGTCATGGAGCTGCGGCTCGCGGTCGAAGTCGAGGCGGCGGCGCTCGCGACCGAGCGGGCCTCGCGCCGGCAGGTTGCCGCCATCCGCACGGCCTGGCGGTCGATCGACGCGGCCTTGAAGCGCGGCGAAGGCGGCGCCGCGGAGGATTTCGCCTTCCACCGCGCCATCGCCGAGGCGACCGGCAACGACCAGTTCCCGCGCTTCCTTGCCTATCTCGGCAGTCATGTGATCCCGCGCCAGAGCGTGCGGTTCAGCGTCGATACGCCGGCCGAGCGTCGCGCCTATCTGGAGCGTATCCAGCGCGAACATGCGCGCATCGTCTCCACGATCTCGGCGGGCGATCCCGCCGAGGCTCGACGCGCCATGCGCGAGCACCTGACGCGCTCGCTGGAGCGCTATCGCACTCTTGCCGGAGGAAACAAGAATGGCCGACGCTAGGAAGATCCTGTTCACCGGAGCGGCCGGTGGCATCGGCACCATGATCCGGCCGCTGCTGGCCAGGCTCTATCCGGGGCTGGTGCTGAGCGACAAGGTCGAGCCGAAGGACCTGCTGCCGACGGAAACATTCGTCGCCGCCGACCTCACCAGGCCGGACGAAGTCGCGGCCGCGGTGAAGGGCGTCGACAGCGTCATCCATCTCGGCGGCTTCTCGGTCGAAGGGCCGTGGGACACGATCCTGCAATCCAACATCATCGGCTGCTACAACATGTTCGAGGCCGCGCACGCGGCGGGCGTGAAGCGGCTGATCTTCGCCTCGTCCAACCACGCGATCGGCTTCTATCCGCGCAAGCGCCGGATCGGGCCGAACGTCACCGTGCGGCCCGACAGCCGCTACGGCGTCAGCAAGGCCTTCGGCGAGGCGCTGGGCGCGCTCTATGCCGACAAGCACGGCATGGCGGTGACCTGCCTCCGGATCGGCAATGTCGGCCCCCGGCCGCTCGACGTGCGCCGGCTGTCGATCTGGATCTCGCCCGAGGACATCGTGCAGCTCATCCGCATCGGGCTGGAGCATCCCGACATCCGGTTCGAGATCCTCTACGGCGCGTCCGACAATGCCACGAGCTGGTGGGACAATTCCCGCGCCACCGAACTCGGCTACCGGCCCACCGGCAAGTCGGAGGATCACCGTGCGCACGCCGAAGCGGAGCAGGCGAAGATCGGCCCCGATCCCGTGGGCGATCTCTTTCAGGGCGGTACCTTCTGTTCCGCCGAATTCACCAACGACGTGAAACGCGCGGGGCCTTGACGGCCCTGCGACGACCGCGATGAAATGAGCACCGGTTCGACTCGCGATTGATCGGCGCTTGCCGAAGCGGGGGCGTGACATGCCTGTCGCTCGATTCTGGGACAAGGTGCTCGGCGCCGCTGCTTCGGGATGGTGGGCGGTGCGCGTGGTGACCGCCACGCTCTACGCCTGTCGCGCGGCGCTGCTGGCTCTCGTCGTCGGCGGCGCGTTGCTGGTGTTCACCGACCAGGCCCGGGACATGGTGCTGGCCAGCGTCGACCCCGGAAGTTCGTGGGGAACCAAGCTCGCCCTGCTGATGGTCGTCCTGTCGTGGGCCACGACCGGCTGGTACTGGTCGCGGATCATCCTGGACAGCGACTTTGCGGTCTATCTGCGCCCCGGTCCGGACGATCCCGAATGGCGCCGGACCTGGCATGCCTGGGTCTGCGAATGGACGCCGCGCCTGATCGGCTTCGCCAGCATCGGCTGCGTGGCACTCACCTTCGAGTCCGGCCATGCCGCCTATCGCGACGCCCATGCAGTCGAGGAAGCCGCCGTCTACGAACGCTACGCCTGGGGCATGGCGCTGGTGGCGGTCGTCTTCCTGCTGGTGGTGTGGGTGCGCCGTGGCCTGAACAGCCGGGTGCGCCAGCGCATGGGTCCCGATACGAAGCTGGCGCGGATCGCCTCGGGCCTCTCGCTCGGACTGGGCTGGTTCGTGCTGGCGGCATCGCTGGCTGCGTCGCCGGTCTTCTTCTACCTGTTCGCCACCGATCCGGTCGGCACCTCCAGGCTGTTCGGCAACAGCGTCAACGTCGTGCTTGTTGGACTGGCGCTCATCACGCCGGCCTTCAGCTTCATCGTCCTCCTGTCGGCCTATACGAAGCTGCCGCTGTTCGCCGCGGTTTTGCTTCTGCTCGCCTTCGTGCCGGAGATCGCCGGCGACTATCACGATGTCCGATTGTGCGGCGGCAGGAACTGCGCCGTCTTCGAGGCGCCCGGCCGGCCGGCGGATCCTGCGGGAACTCGATCGAAGTTCGCCCTCAAGGAAGTGTTTCTGAGATGGTGGGAGGCGAACACCGAACCCGACATGGTCGCGGCCCTGCACGAGCCCGCCATGGCCAATGGCGGGATGCGCGATCCGGAAACCGTGCGCGTGCCGCCCATGATCATGGTCGCCACGGCCGGCGGCGCCAGCCGGGCGGCATTCTGGACATCGCTGGTGCTGGGCGAACTCGCCGCGCGCGAACGGCACTTCGCCGAGCGCGTGTTTCTGATCAGTGGCGTCTCGGGTGGTTCGCTGGGCGCCACGGTGTTCCGTTCCCTGGTCGAGGAAGACCGGCGTGCCGTAGGAGGGCGCGGCTCGGATTTCCTTCTCGACGCTCCCAGACAATCGACGAACTTTCTCGAAAGCGATTTTCTCAGCCCGGCGCTCGGTGTCGGCATGTATGTCGATCTGCCCATGAGCGCCGTGTCGTTCCTCGCGCAGCCCGGCCGTCCGCTGGACCGGGCGATGGCGCTGGAAATGGCCTGGGAACAGGCCTGGCGGGACTCGGCGGAGCCGGGCAAGCCGCGCAGGTTCGACTGGAGCGATGGTTTCACCAAGACGTTCCGCGCAAACGACCGCAACTGGCCGGTCCTGGCGCTGAACGGGACATCCGTCGCGAAGGGCAAGCGCATCATCACGTCGAATGCGGAGTTTCAGGTTTCCGACGCTGCCGGCAATCTCGACGTCGCGCGGACCGTCTCCCAGCCCGATACCCGCTACGAGACCTTCCGGTTCCTCAACGAGGATATTCCGATCAGTACGGCCGTGACGATGAGCGCGCGTTTTCCCGGCATCTCGCCGACCGGCGGGATGCGCCGGAAGGTGAATGACCAGGAAATGCTGGTGGCGCGGGTCACGGATGGCGGGCTGTTTGAGAATTTTGGCGCCACCACCGCGGACGAGACCCTTCGCTATCTCGGCTCGCGCATCTCGGAGTCTCAGTCGACGGCGGCAGGCTTCGTGAAGAGGCCGATCCTGCCCTTCGTCATCGTGATCAGCAGCGATCCGTCTCTCGATCCGATCCTTGCCTCGGAACCGATCGTACGTACGAGCCGCAAGACGGTGATCCCGGACTGCGATCAAGGCGCCGCCGTCGTCCTCTCGCCGGGCAATCGCCGCGACGAATGCCCGACGCCGGAACTCGAAAGTTCGTCCGTCGTCACCGATCCCTTGCGAGCCCTCTATGGCGGTCGCGTGGCGCGCGGCGAGTCTGCCGTGGCGACGCTGTTCGACCGCACCCGAGACCTGTTCTATTCCACCTACGACAACCTGCATCCGAGGTTGGGCGAGGAGGCGCTGCGCGCACAGATCGGCGAGCGCTACCAGGTTCCATTCTTCCATTTCCGGCAATGCCGCATCCAGGGCCGGAAAGGTCCGACGATGAGCTGGCACGACTCGGGCACGTCCTGGGATGTGCTGCGGATCATGACAGGCTTGCGTGGCCATCGCGATCCTCAACGCGCACCGGCCGGAAACGCAGCGGTCGACACGGCGACACTGGAGGCCATCGACAAGGATCAGTGTTCGAATGCCTCGGAGTTCTTCAGGCTGTGCCTGTATCTCACGAAGGCGGTCGGCGTTCTCGATCCGGCGACCCAAAGCAGAATACGTCCGACGAGCAGTGCCGAAGCGGAGGAGGCCGCTCGTCTCGACTGCGGGAAGAGGTGGCCCGCGCCGCCTCGTTAGCCTTAGAGTGCCGGCTATCGGCGGCAATGGTCGCCATACGAGGATGACAGCAACGATGACGCGTTTTCTGACTGTCGGGGCCGCGCAGATGGGCCCCATCCAGCGCAACCATACGCGGCGCGACGTGGTGGAGCGTCTGGTCGCCCATCTGCGCGAGGGCAAGCGCATGGGCTGCGAACTCGTGGTCTTCCCCGAGCTCACCTTGACGACCTTCTTTCCGCGCTGGTGGATGGCGGACCAGGCGGAGATCGATTCCTTCTTCGAGCAGGAAATGCCGTCGAACGAGACGGCGCCGCTCTTCAACGAGGCCAGGCGCCTCGCGATGGGCTTCTGCCTGGGCTATGCCGAACTCGCGAACGAAGACGGCAAAGTGCGTCGCTTCAACACCTCGATCCTGGTCGAACGCGACGGAAGCATCGTCGGCAAGTACCGCAAGATTCATCTGCCCGGCCATGCCGAGCACGAACCCGAACGGCCGTTCCAGCATCTGGAGAAGCGCTACTTCGAGGTCGGCAATCTTGGCTTCCCGGTCGTGAAGGCGTTCGGCGGCAACATGGGCATGTGCATCTGCAACGACCGCCGCTGGCCCGAGACCTATCGCGTCATGGGCCTGCAGAACGTCGAGATGGTGCTGCTTGGCTACAATACGCCGCTGCACAACGCGCCGGCGCCGGACCATGACGAGCATTCCTGGTTCCACAACCAGCTCTCCATGCAGGCCGGGGCCTATCAGAACGGGACTTGGGTGGTGGGTGTCGCCAAAGGTGGTGCCGAGGAGGGCGTGCCGTCGCTGGCCGACAGCATGATCGTGGCCCCATCCGGCAAGGTCGTGGCGCGGGCCGCTGGAGATGGCGACGAGCTGGTGGTGCATCGCTGCGATCTCGATGCCGGCAAGAGCTACAAGACGACCACCTTCAATTTTGCCGTCCATCGCCAACCCGATCAGTACCGCCTGATCGTGGACCGCAAGGGCGCGATGGATCCGGCCTAGACGCCCAGCCCGTGCAATCGATTGCGCGACCGGAGCCGGACGGGGTTACTTGAGTGTAACGTCTTGCTGCCGCTCGACTTATTGATTACCTGAGTGTGCGCCCGGCGGGGACGACCTCGCCATTACTGGGCAAGTGTCGGGACGGCCCGACTTCTTGCGAAGGGTGCGTCCCATGGCTTGGTTGATTCTTTTCGTTGCCGGTCTCTGTGAGATCGGCTGGGCGATTGGCTTGAAATATACCGATGGCTTTTCGCGCCTCGTGCCGTCTGTTCTGACGGGCGTCGCGATGGTCGTCAGTGTCGTTCTGCTCGGCATTGCGCTCAAGACGCTGCCGGTCGGCACGGGCTATGCAGTGTGGACCGGCATCGGGGCCGTCGGCACGGCGATCCTCGGCATCTTCCTGTTCGGCGAGTCGACCGACATGGCACGGTTGGCGTCGATCGGCCTGATCGTCGCCGGCATCATCGGCCTCAAGTTCACGAGCGCGGTCTAGACGACGGCGCTGCGGGAAAACTTGCCGTAGCTCCGGTCGGGCGTGCCGCGGAACAGCGACATGTGCGTGTGGGTGGCGACGAATGGGTCACCCACCGCCTTGCGACCCATCACGGTCGTCGTGCGGCCGGGACGGTCGAACCTGTCGCCGTTGGGGTGGAAGCCGTCGGACTGCCACACGCCCATGCCGACAGCGGTGAGCCGGTCGGCGGAGACGATCGCTTCGATCTTGTCGAGGTCGTAGCGGAACTCGCGGATCGTCCCCCACACGTTGCGCCACTGCTTCTGCTCGGCAAGATCGCGGCCGATCATGAAATCGGTAAACGTGCCGAAGGCGATCATGTCGTCGGCGAAGATCGGACGTGCGCCCTCGTAGTCGACGGCGCGGCAGTGCTTCGACAGCGTGTCGAACCAGGCGCGCACGGCGGCGAGATCGTCGGGGTGGACGGGCGAACGAAGATTCATCTCAGGCCTCCTAAAGTCCGTATCTCTGCCAATGCCAACGCTCCTCGACCGCAGCAAGGGTCGAGGGGCCAATATCTTCCAGACCGGCCCGCAGGCCGAAGCGGGACAGGAGACGGCGGCGCGGGCCGATCACCGGCAGCCGTACCTTGTCGCCGTAGCGTGCCTGCAGGGTCGCGCGCAGTTCGCCCATGCCGTCGGCCAAGCCGAGTTCGAGGCCGCGCTTGCCGGTCCAGAACTCGCCCGAGAACAGGACGCTCTCGTCGCCGCGCAACAGCTTGCCTCGACGCTCGCGCACCCAGCCCTTGAAGCCGTCATGGATCTCGGCCTGCAGGCGCTTCAGCCGGTCGACGTCCTCTGCCTGCTCGGGCCGGAACGGATCGAGCATCGACTTGCGCTCGCCGGAGGTGTGCAGCCGGCGTTCGACGCCGATGCGGACGAGCAGGTCCTGGAAGCCGAAGCCGGCGCTGATCACGCCAATCGAGCCCACGATCGAGCTGGGGTCGACGACGATCTCGTCGGCGGCGCAGGCGATCCAGTAGCCGCCTGACGCGGCAACATCCTCGACGAAGGCGACCACCGGCAGGCCCTTTTCGGCGGCGTGCAGGCGAATGCGCCGGGCGATCAGCGACGACTGGACAGGCGAACCACCGGGTGAGTTCAGTGCGATTGCAACTGCCTGGGCGCCGCGCATTTCGAAGGCGCGCTTGAGCAACGGCGCGACCGATTCGATCGACAGGCTGCGGCCACCCAGTATCCCTCCCGATGCGATTACGCCTGAAAGACGAACGACAGGCACGACCGGCCCGCGGCGAAAACGATCCCTGATCCAATTCAGCATGGCGGCACTGTCGCGGCGGGCGGACGGGAAGGCAAGCGGCCTAGAAGGTGAGCGGTTGCGCGTGACGCAGCACGGCCTCGGCCTCGTCGGTGTAGCCGCCCGATGCGCGATGCAGGACAAGCGGCGAGGCTTCGGTCCGGCGCAACCGGGCGGCGCGCCGGGCGCGGATCAGCACGCGCGCCGCCGGCGGCAGACGCTTCACCGTAATGTCGCCCCAGCCCAGTGCCGCGAGGTGGCCGACGATCTCCTCAAGACGATCGCTGCGGTGGATTGCGGTCAGGGTCCCTGCAGGTTTGAGTGCGCCGGTCGCCACTTCGAGCCAGCGCGCGAGATCGGCGCTCGATTCGACGGTGGCCAGCGCCTTGCTGGGATTGGGCGACGGATCGGCCACGGCCGCCGCCAGGTAGGGCGGGTTGGTCGCGACGTGGTCGAAGGGGCCGAGATCGCCCGGCAACGGGTCGGCGAGGTCGTGCACCCGTGTTTGCACATGCCCGGCGGTATTGTTCAGGTCGGCGTTCCGAATGGCCAGCGCGGCCAGGGCAGGTTGCAGTTCGATGCCGACAATCGTGCAGCCGTGCACACGGGCCGCCAGGCAGAGCCCCACGGCGGCCACGCCGGCGCCGAGATCGAGCACGCGCTCGCCGGCCCGGGCCTCAACCGCGGCGGCCAGCAGGACTGCATCGACGGCGATCCGATATCCCCGGCTGGGCTGCAACAAGCGCACCCGTCCGCCCAGGAGAGCGTTTTCTGTCGGCTCCATTTCCATGCTAGGGATCATCTCACGACATCGTGTCGCAACAGTCAGGCTTAACTGGAGAGTTAATCTCTCGTCATGGCAACCGTCGTCTCTCTCGAAGGCAAACGCAAGGCGCCTAGCCTCGAACCGCTGCTGGCGCTGTGCGCCGATGACATGGTCCAGGTGGACCGCGAGATTCTGGCGCGCATGCGGTCGCCGGTCGCACTGATTCCCGAGCTTGCCAATCATCTGGTCGGTGCCGGCGGCAAGCGCATGCGTCCGCTGCTCACGGTGGCGGCTGCCAGACTGTGCGGTTACGCCGAAAGCAGCGACCGCCACATCAAGCTTGCGACCTGCGTCGAGTTCATCCATTCGGCGACATTGCTGCACGACGACGTCGTCGACGTGAGCGCGCTTCGGCGCGGCAAGCCCTCGGCCAACACCGTGTGGGGCGACAAGGCGTCGGTGCTGGTGGGCGATTTCCTGTTCACGCGCTCTTTCGAGCTGATGGTCGATGTCGGTTCGCTCGACATCCTGGGCGTGCTGTCGCGTGCCTCCTCGACCATCGCCGAGGGCGAAGTGTTGCAGCTTGTCAGCCAGCGCGACATCAGCACGCCGGAGTCGACCTATCTCGAAGTGATCAAGGCCAAGACCGCCAAGCTGTTCGCAGCGGCGGCCGAGGTCGGTGCCATGGTGGCGGGCCGCAACGGGCCGGAGCGGGTGGCGCTCGAAAGCTTCGGCATGAACCTGGGCATTGCCTTCCAGCTCGTCGACGATGCGCTCGACTATTCCGGCCGCGAAGCCAAGCTCGGCAAGTCGGTCGGGGACGATTTCCGCGAGGGCAAGATCACCCTGCCGGTGATCCTGGCCTTCCTGCGCGGCGGTGCCGTCGACCGCGAATTCTGGAAGCGCACCATCGAGAAGCTGGATCAGCGCGATGGCGACCTCGAACAGGCCCAGGCCTTGATCGAGCGTCATGGTGCCTTGGCCGACACGCTGGAGCGCGCGCGCCACTATGGCGCCATGGCCCGCGACGGGCTCGGCCTCTTTCCCGCGTCGCCGCTCAAGGCCGCCCTGCTCGAAGCGGTCGACTTCGCGATCGATCGCGCCCACTAGCTCCAAGGCACGCGATGGCCGGCCGTCATATCCTCGCCATCGACCAGGGCACGACCAGCACCCGCGCCATCGTCTTCGATGCCTCCGGGCACCCGGTCGCATCGGCCCAGAAGGAACTGCCGCAGATTTTCCCGCGGCCCGGCTGGGTCGAGCACGATCCGGAAGAGATCTGGTCGGCCACGGTCGAGGTCTGCCGCGGCGCGCTCGCCAAGGCCAGGCTCGATGCGTCGGCGCTGGCCGGCATCGGCATCACCAATCAGCGCGAGACCACGGTCGTGTGGGATCGCGCGACCGGCAAGCCGGTCCACAATGCCATCGTCTGGCAGGACCGCCGTACCGCCGAGCACTGTCAGGCACTGAAGCAGGCGGGGCATGAGAAGATCTTTTCGGATCGCACCGGCCTGCTGCTCGACCCGTATTTCTCCGGCACCAAGATCGAGTGGATCCTGGATCACGTCGCGGGTGCGCGGGCTGCGGCCGAGAAGGGCGCGCTCGCGGCGGGCACCGTCGAGTGCTTCCTGCTGTGGCGCCTGACCGGCGGCAAGGTGCATGCGAGCGACGCCACCAATGCCAGCCGGTCGCTGCTCCTCGACATCCGCAAGGGCGCCTGGGACGCGGAGCTGATGCAGCTCCTGCGCGTGCCGGCCGGGCTGCTGCCACGGGTCGTCGATTGTTCGGGGGAGCTTGGCGTTACGACCGCGGATATCCTCGGCGCGCCGGTGCCGGTCCTGGGCATGGCGGGCGACCAGCAGGCGGCCACCGTGGGCCAGGCCTGCATCCGGCCCGGCATGGTGAAGGCGACCTATGGCACGGGCTGCTTTGCACTCCTGAACACCGGTAGCCTCGCCATGCATTCGCGGTCGCGGCTGCTCACCACCATCGCCTATCAGCTCGACGGGCGTCGGACCTATGCGCTCGAAGGCAGCATCTTCATCGCGGGCGCCGCGGTGCAATGGCTGCGCGACGGGCTTCGCCTCATCGACAAGTCGGCGGATGTCGAGGCGCTGGCTCGCGGCGCCAAGGACGCCCACGGCGTCTACATGGTGCCGGCCTTCGTCGGCCTCGGTGCACCCTATTGGGATGCCGAAGCCCGCGGCGCGATCCTGGGGCTGACGCGCGATTCCGGCCCCGGCGAGATCGCTGCCGCCACCCTCGATTCGGTCTGCTACCAGACCCGCGACCTGGTGGAGGCGATGCATGCCGACGGGGCGCAGATCGACGACCTGCGCGTCGATGGCGGCATGGTGGTGAACGACTCGCTGATGCAGCGGCTGGCCGATACGGTCGGCGCGCCCGTGGAGCGGCCGCAGGTGACGGAGACCACCGCCCTGGGCGCGGCCTTCCTGGCGGGGCTGGCGGCGGGGCTCTGGCCGTCGCTCGAGGCGCTGTCCAGGACCTGGGTGCTCGACCGGGCCTTCAAGCCCGCCGAGGATACGATTTCGCGCGATCGCCGCTATGCCGGCTGGAAGGATGCCGTGCGCCGGGTGCGCAGTTCCTGATTGCTGCCCGATGGCCCGGCCATTAGGTTGCCGGCGCCATGAAAGCCCCCCCCAAATCAGCCGGCGGCAATCCCGTCTACAGCAGCATCGATACCACCGACCTGGCCCAGGCCGCGAAGCTCATCCAGAGCATTGCCGGCGGGCCCAGGCCGGCCGTCGGCGGCATCAAGCTGGGGCTTGAATTCTTTCTCGCCCACGGGGCGCCGGGCGTTCGCTATGCCTTTCCGATGCCGGTCCGTGCGACCGGGGTCGGCTTCTTCCTCGATCTCAAGCTGCACGACATTCCCAACACCGTGGCTGGCGGCATCCGTGCCGTCGTCGAGCTGGCGCCGACCTACATCACCATCCACGCCAGCGGCGGCCGGGAGATGATGAAGGCCGCCGTCGAAGAAGCCGGCGCCCAGGCGGCCAAGCTCAACGTGCCGCGGCCGAAGCTGCTGGGGGTCACGGTCCTGACCTCGCTCGACCGATCCGACCTCGAAGCGACCGGTGTCGACGCCGATCCGTCGGACCAGGTGCTGCGGCTCGCGGCCCTGGCGCAGGAAAGTGGGCTCGACGGCGCGATCTGCTCGCCGCACGAGATCGCGGCCCTGCGAAAGAAATGCGGTCCGGCGTTCGTGCTGATGGTGCCCGGCATTCGGCCTGTCGGCAGCGCCGCCAACGACCAGAAGCGGGCGATGACGCCGCGTCAGGCGGTCGATCTCGGCGCCAGCCACCTCGTGGTCGGCCGGCCGATCTATCAGGCAGCCGATCCGCGCGCCGCGGCCGAAGCGATCGCGCGCGAAGCCGGCGTCAACGACCTATGACCATCGAGGCCCGCGTGGACGCCAAGATCTGCGGGCTCTCGACGCCGGAAACGCTCGATGCCGCGGTCCAGGCTGGCGCCCGCTGGGTGGGCTTCGTCACGTTTCCCAAGTCGCCCCGCCATATCGGTTCGCTCGATCTCCTGAGGGCGCTGGGAGCGAGGGTGCCGCCGAGCGTCGGGCGCGTCGGCCTGTTCGTGGATCCCGACGATGCGCTGATCGACGAACGCCTGGCGACCGGCGCCATCGACATGCTGCAGCTCCACGGGTCGGAAGCGCCGGAGCGTGTGGCCGCGCTCAAGGCGCGCACCGGCAAGCAGGTGATGAAGGCGATCAAGGTCGCGCGGCCCGAGGATGTCGAGCTGGGCATTGCCGCCTATGCCGGTGTGGCCGATCGGCTGATGTTCGATGCGGCCGACGGCACTCTTCCCGGCGGCAATGCCAAATCCTTCGACTGGACGATCCTGTCGGGCCGCAAGGTGCCGTTGCCCTGGTTTCTCGCCGGCGGTCTCAGGCCCGACAATGTTGCCGAAGCGGTGCGCGTCACAGGCGCGCCGGCGGTCGACGTTTCTTCTGGCGTCGAAGCGAGCCGGGGTGTGAAATCCATCGAGTTGATTCGCGCCTTCCTCGATCGGGTCAAGGCGCTCTGAGGGGAGAGACATGAAGGTCGAGAAGCGATTGAAGGAGCTCGGCATCGAGCTCGCCAAGCCCACCACGCCGATGGGCAGCTACGTGAACGCCGTCCGCACAGGCAACCTGCTCTACATGGCGGGCAAGGGGCCGGGCCAGCCCGGCCATCCGCTGCCCGTGGGCAAGGTCGGTCGGGATTTCACCGTCGAGGAGGGCTACGAGCATGCCCGCTCCGTCGGTCTCAGCATCATCGCGGCCATCAAGGCCGAACTGGGCGACCTCGATCGCGTGAAGCGGATCGTCAAGGTGCTGGGCATGGTCAATGCCATCCCCGAATTCGGTCAACAGCCCGAAGTGATCAACGGCTGTTCCGATCTCTTCGTTTCGGTGTTCGGCGAGCGCGGCCGCCACGCGCGGTCGGCGGTCGGCATGGCCTCGCTGCCGCGCGGTATCCCGGTCGAAATCGAGGTGATCCTGGAAGTCGAGGATGCCCCTGCCCGTCGCGCCGCAGCCAGGCCGGCGGCTAAGCCAGCGGCCAAGCGCAAGGCTGCGCCCAAGGCCAAGAAGAAAGCGGCCAGGAAAAAGAAGAACTAGGGCTTTTGACCACCCCTGTCGGGGCTGCTAAGTCCGCCGGTCCCCGACAGGAAGAGCCATGTCCCTTTCGCCTAACAGTTTTCGCACCGGCCCCGACGAACGCGGGCATTTCGGCCTTTTTGGCGGCCGCTACGTCGCCGAAACGCTGATGCCGCTGATCCTTGAGCTGGAGAAGGCCTACAACGAGGCCAAGGTCGATCCGCAGTTCCAGGGCGAGCTGAAATATCTCCTGTCGCAGTATGCCGGCCGGCCGAGCCCGCTCTACTACGCCGAGCGGCTGACCAAGAAGCTGGGCGGCGCCAAGATCTACCTGAAGCGCGACGAGCTGAACCACACGGGCAGCCACAAGATCAACAACGTGCTGGGTCAGGTGCTGCTGGCCAAGCGGATGGGCAAGACCCGCGTGATCGCCGAGACGGGTGCGGGCCAGCATGGCGTCGCCACGGCGACGGCCTGCGCGCTGTTCGACATTCCCTGCGTCGTGTTCATGGGCTCGGTCGACGTCGACCGTCAGGCGCCGAACGTGTTCCGCATGAAGATGCTGGGCGCGGAAGTGCGTCCGGTGAAGGCCGGCGCCGCCACGCTCAAGGACGCGATGAACGAGGCGTTGCGCGACTGGGTCGCGACCTGCGAGACGACTTTCTACTGCATCGGCACGGTGGCCGGTCCGCATCCCTATCCGGCGATGGTCCGCGACTTCCAGTGCGTGATCGGCGACGAGGTGCGCAAGCAGATGATGGAAGCCGAAGGCCGGCTGCCGGATACGCTGGTGGCCTGCATCGGCGGCGGCTCGAATGCGATGGGCCTGTTCCATCCCTTCCTCGACGATTCGGGCGTGCGCATCGTCGGCGTCGAAGCGGCGGGCCGCGGCATCGACAGCGGCGAGCATGCCGCTTCGCTGACCGGCGGACGTCCCGGCGTGCTTCATGGCAATCGCACCTATCTTCTGCAGGACAAGGAAGGCCAGATCACCGAGGCGCATTCGATCTCGGCCGGCCTCGACTATCCGGGCATCGGGCCCGAGCATTCGTGGCTCAAGGAGAAGGGCCGCGTCGAGTACGTCTCGGCGACCGACGACGAGGCGGTCGAGGCGTTCCAGCTTCTCTGTAAGCTCGAAGGCATCATCCCCGCCCTCGAATCGTCCCATGCGCTGGCGCACACGATCAAGCTCGCGCCGAGCCTGTCCAAGGACAATCTCCTAGTGATGAACCTCTCGGGCCGCGGCGACAAGGACGTGCCGCAGATTGCCGAGCGTCTGGGAGTGAAGATCTGATGAGCCGCATCGAGAAGCGCTTCGCCCAGCTCAAGGCCGACAAGCGCGCCGGCCTCGTGACCTACGTCACGGCCGGCGATCCCAATGCCGAAGTCGGCTACCAGATTCTGAAGGGTCTGCCGGCAGCCGGTGCCGATCTGATCGAGCTCGGCATGCCGTTCACCGATCCGATGGCCGATGGGCCGTCGATCCAGCTCGCCGGCCAGCGCGCGCTCAAGGCCGGCATCACGGTCGACGTGACCTTCGACATGGTGCGCCGCTTTCGCAAGGAGACCGGCGACAACGACACGCCGATCCTGCTGATGGGCTACTACAACCTGGTCTACCAGCGCGGCGCCGAGCGCTTCTGCAAGGAAGCGGCTGCTGCCGGCATCGACGGTTTCATCCTGGTCGACCTGCCGCCGGAGGAAGCCGACGAACTGAAGCCGCATGCGGTCGCCAACGGCCTCGATACGGTGCTGCTGACGGCGCCTACGACCGACGACAAGCGCCTGCCGGCCGTGCTGAAGTATTCGTCGGGCTTCGTCTATTTCGTTTCCGTACTCGGTATCACCGGCACCACATCGGCATCGGAAGAGGCCGTGCGCACGCATGTCGAGCGCATCAAGCGCCACACCAAGCTGCCGGTGGGCGTGGGCTTCGGCATCAAGACGCCGGACCAGGCCGCTGCCATCGCCCGTCATGCCGATGCCGCGGTGGTGGGCTCCGCCATCGTCGATCGCGTGAAGGCGGGCCTCGATGACAACGGCAAGGCCAAGCCCGATCTTGTGCCGGGCGTCTTCGCCTACATCAAGGCGCTGGCCGACGGCGTGCGCGGCGTGCGGAAGGCCTGAGCGACGGCTGCGGGTATTGCGACACCCGCAACCTGGCCGTAAGCTTCCGGTATGAGTTCCAAGCGGGATTCCTTGGATGACGTGAAGGCGGCGAATACGGCTGCCGTTGCTGAAGCGATCAGCAGCGCGCGCAAGGCCGACATTCCCTATTTCGAGGCTGACGATCAGTTCGTCTATGCAATCTACCCGGATGGTCGGCGCGTTGTTGTGGAGAAGGTCAAACCGCTTGCTGATCGAACGGATGATCGAGCCGCGTGACAGCGCCCAAATTGGTGTTGCTGGCGGGGGCAAATGGTGCGGGCAAATCGACCCTCGCTTCCAAGTACGTACCTGACCTGATCGAGGATGGATCTTTCTTAAATGCCGATGATGTCGCGCGCGCACTACGGCCCGACAATGCCGAAGCGGCGGCGCTCAAGGCTGGCAGGGAAATGGTTCGTCGGCGCGACGAGCTGCTTGGTTCGAGAAAGTCATTTTGCATCGAGACGACACTGGCAAGCTTGACGCTGCTGGACATGGTCGAACGTGCCAATGGCGCTGGATATCTGACTCGGCGGATCTTTCTGTTTACACCTTCGCCTGAGGTAAACGAGTTTCGAGTGAAGCAACGCGTCATGCGGGGTGGGCACAATATCAGCACGAATACGATCCGGCGGCGTCACGTGCGAGGGCTACGGTATCTGCCTCGCTACATCCAAACGTGTCGCGAGGCGATCGTTCTCGATGCACGAACATCGTCAACGCATGAAGTGTTCCGCAAAGAGGGCGGAGTGCTGTCGACTGTAGACGATTCGGATATGGAGCTGCTTCGAAGGTCGGTCAGAGCAGCTGGTGGCGAAGTGTCGTTCTAAGTCCTTCAGTCGTCGAAGTTGAGATCGGCGACGAACGGGTTGGTCTTGCGCTCCCAGCCGAAGGTCGAGGTCTGGCCGTGGCCCGGCACGAAGGTGATGTCGTCGCCGAGCGGCCACAGGCGCTTGCGGATGGAGGTCAGGAGCTGGTCGTGGTTGCCGCGCGGGAAATCCGTGCGGCCGATCGAGCCGCGGAACAGCACGTCGCCGACAAAGGCCACTTTCGACGGCTTGTGCACGAACACGACATGGCCCGGCGTGTGGCCGGGGCAGTGGACGACATCCAGCGTCGCCTTGCCGAGCTGCACGGTTTCGCCGTTGGTCAGCCAGCGGTCGGGCACGAACGGCTTGTAGGCCGGGAAGTTGTACTTGCGGCCGGAGTCCGGCAGGCCCTCGATCAGGAACAGATCGTCCTCGTGCGGGCCCTCGATCTTGACCCCGTAATGCTCGGCCATGGTGCCGGCGGCGGAGGCGTGGTCGACATGGCCGTGGGTCAGCAGCACCTTGGTGATCTTGATACCCTGCTCGGCAATGGCCTGCTGCAGCATGTCGAAGTCGCCGCCGGGATCGACGGCGGTGCCTTCCATGGTCTCGTCGCACCAGACGATGGAGCAATTCTGCTGAAACGGGGTGACGGGGGCGATCATGACCTTGAGCATGCTTCCGATCTAATGCCTCCCGCCGGCGCGTGGAAGGGCGTATGCTGCCATCCCCTCGAGTATCGGTGACAATGAGCGCGCGTCTTCTCCTGTGCCTTCTGGGGTTAATCGGTTTTCTTGCAGTGCCCGCGCGAGCCCAGATCGCGACGGTGCCCTCGCCTTCGGGCCCCGTTCCGGCCGGTCCCTACCTCGCCGTCGATGCCGCTACCGGCGAAGTCCTGGTGGAACGCAATGCCGGGATCTCCTGGCAACCCGCCTCGCTTACCAAGATGATGACGATCTACCTCGTCTTCGAGGAATTGAAGGCTGGCCGCCTGCAGCTCTGGTCGACGCTTGCCTTCAGCGAAAATGCGCGCGCCAAGCCCGCCTCCAAGCTGGTGCTGGCCGCCGGCCAGTCGATTACGGTCGAGCAGGGGCTGCAGGCGCTGGTGGCGCGCTCGGCCAACGATGTCGCCACGGCCTTCGCCGAACGCCTGTCGGGGTCCGAGCCCGCCTTCGCGCAGCGCATGACGGAAACCGCCATGCGCCTCGGCATGACGGCGACGCAGTTCCGCAATGCCAATGGACTGCCGGACAATGCGCAGCAGACGACCGCGCGTGACATGGCGATCCTGGCGCTCGCCCTGCTCAAGGACTTCCCGCAGTATTACAGCTACTTTCGGACGCAGGAATTCTACCTCGGCAAGACCAAGGTGGGGCCCGGTCTCAAGTTCCTCGATCTCTATGCACCTTACGCCGACGGTCTGAAGACCGGCTTCGTTTGCGCCTCCGGCTTCAACATCGTGGGCAGTGCCGTGCGCGACGGCCGCCGGCTCGTCGCCGTGGCTTTCGGCTTCCGGCGCGCCGACCTGCGCGACGAATTCCTGGTGCGCCTGTTCGACGAAGCCTTTGCGCTCAAGACCGGCGGCAACCGTCCCAAGATCTGGCAGTTGCGCAACGATGGAGGCAGCGGGCCGGCGATGGTGCTGCCCTACGGCGAATGCGGCACGATCCGCTACGACATGCCGGGCGACGCGGTGTGGCTCGGCACCTATGGCGACTGGAAGGCCGCGAAGAATGTGTTCGATGCGGCTCAAGCGCGACTGGGCACGATGGGCACCACGACACTCGGCAAGGAGTACATTCTGCCGGTCACGTCGAACAAGGTGACCCGACAGGCCGCCATCATCGCCGATTTGGAGCCTGCTGCGGCCCAGAAGCTCTGTGCCGACTACCATGCGCGGAAATCGTTCTGCGAAGTGAAGAAACCCAGGGACTTCGTGGCGCCCTTCTCGGGCTTCTGGCGCTGAGCTTGGCCGCCATGGGCATTCGTGCGATACCGCCGACATGAATTGGCTGACCAATTTCGTCCGTCCGAAGCTGCGCGCCCTGGTCGCCCGCAAGGAGACGCCGGACAATCTCTGGGTGAAGTGTCCCAAGTGTGAGCAGATGCTGTTCACGCGCGATTGGGAGGCCAACCAGGAAGTCTGCAATCACTGCGGCCATCACATGCGGCTGCGGCCGCTGAAGCGCCTGCCGCATCTCTTCGATGAAGGTAAGTACCAGCTGCATCCGCTGCCGAAGGTGCCGGTCGATCCGCTGAAGTTCCGCGACACCAAGCGCTACGACGCCAAGCTCAAGGAAGCGCAGGCCACGGCCGAGGGGTCGACCGATGCGCTGGTCGTGGCGAGCGGCCTGATGGGCAGCCGGCTCAGCATCGTGGCGCTGCTCGATTTCGGCTTCATGGGCGGCTCGATGGGCACGGCCGTGGGCGAGGGGCTGGTGATGGCGGCCGAACTCGCGGTCGCCCGCAAGGCGCCACTGATCGTCTTCTCCTCGTCGGGCGGCGCGCGCATGCAGGAAGGCATCCTTTCGCTGATGCAGCTCACGCGCACCACCATCGCCGTGCGCAAGGTCAAGGGCGCCGGGCTTCCCTACATCGTGGTGCTGACCGATCCGACGACCGGCGGCGTCTCGGCCTCTTTCGCCATGCTGGGCGACGTCCATCTCGCCGAGCCTGGCGCGCTGATCGGCTTTGCCGGCCCGCGCGTCATTCAGGACACGATCCGCCAGGAACTGCCGGAGGGCTTCCAGCGGTCCGAGTATCTGTACGAGCACGGCATGGTCGACGCTGTCGTCCACCGCCACAAGCTGCGCGAGACCCTGATCCGCATGGTCTCCCTGTTCATGGATCCTCTGATCGCCGAAGGCCGCGGCCTGGCCGTCGCCGGCCGCTGAGCCGCCGGTGAGCGACGCCATTGTCCAGCGTCTGATGAGCCACCACCCGAGAGTGATCACTCTCGGGCTGGAGCGCATCGAACGTCTGTTGAAAGCCCTCGGCTCGCCCGAAAGGAAGCTGCCGCCGCTGGTCCATGTTGCAGGCACCAACGGCAAGGGCTCGCTGGTCGCCTATCTGCGGGCGATGGCCGAGGCCGCCGGCTATCGTGTGCATGTCTACACGTCTCCTCATCTGGTCCGCTTCAACGAGCGGATCAGGATTGCCGGTGAGCTGATCGGGGACGACGCTCTCGACGATCTGCTGACGGAATGCGAAGAGGCCAACGGCGACACGCCGATTTCCTTCTTCGACATCACGACCGCGCTCGCCTTCCTGGCGTTCTCGCGCGTGCCGGCCGAACTCGGCATCATCGAGGTCGGCATGGGGGGCCGCTTCGACAGCACCAACGTGATCGAGCCCGCTCTGTCCGCCATCACGCCGGTCGGCTACGACCATACGGGCTTTCTGGGCGACAAGCTCGAAGGCATCGCCTGGGAGAAGGCCGGCATCATCAAGCGCGCGGTACCCGCCGTGATCGGTCGCCAGCGCGAGGTGAGTGCGCAGGTCATCGAGACCGAGGCGGCCAAGCTTGCGGCACCCCTGTTCCGCATGGGCCGCGAGTGGCAGGTGACGCCGCGGGAGTCGGGCTTCCGCTACGAAAGCGATCTCCTGACGCTCGATCTGCCTGCGCCTGCATTGGTGGGGATGCATCAGATCGACAATGCCGCGTCCGCCGTCGCCTGCGTCGAGCGTCTCCGGGCGGCGCGTTTCGACATTGGCGATGCCGCGATCGCCAGAGGGCTTGCGTCCGTCGAATGGCCGGCACGCCTGCAGCGTCTCACAAAGGGACCGTTGCCGGACTCGCTGCCGCCCGGCTGCGAGCTCTGGCTCGACGGCGGCCACAACGAGGATTGCGGCATCGTGCTTGGCCGCATGGCGGCGGAGTGGGCCAAGGAGCCGGCGGCCCTGCCGCTCTATCTCATCTTCGCCATGCAGACGACCAAGGACGCTTCGGGCTTCCTGCGGCCGCTCGCGCGCTACGCCACGGCGGCGCGCGCCGTGCCGTTCCCCGAAGGTCATGCGGCCTATACGCCACAGGAGGCCTGTGCGAAGGCGGCCGATGTCGGCCTCGATTGCGTGCCCGCAAACGATATCGGCGCGGCACTGGAAGACCTTCTGGCCACCCAGCCCGCGCCGATGCGTATTCTCATCTGCGGTTCGCTCTATCTTGCGGGCGAAGTCCTGGTCCGCAACGGATAGACGAGCCCGTCGGTCGGACGCCGTACTGTTCAGACGACGGTGTTGATCCAGCTCACCAGCTTCTGCTTCGGCTCGGCGCCGATCTTGGTCGCGGCGACCTGGCCGTTCTTGAACAGCAGCAGGGTCGGGATCGAGCGTACGCCGTAGCGCGTGGGCGCCATCGGGTTCTCGTCGATGTTGACCTTCACGACCTTGAGCTTGCCGTCCATCTCCTTGGCGATGTCTTCCAGCGAGGGGCCGATCATGCGGCAGGGGCCGCACCATTCCGCCCAGAAGTCGACGAGGACGGGCGTGTCGGATTTCAGCACTTCCTGTTCGAAGGAAGCATCGGTTGCTTTGACACTCATATGGGTTTCTCCCGAAAACACTGCCGGCCGGTCGGAGGACCGGCACCGCCCTTGGTTCCCAAGCTAGGAACCGAGGGGCTGCGAGTCAAGGTGCCGAGGCGTAAGGCATTGAATTATCTAGGGTTTCTGCAGAAATCTCCATGAGCCGCGGTGTCGCCGTCCAGAGCAGGAATGCACGGACCGTGCGGCCTGGATAAATTTGCTGCAGCAGGGCGCGATAGAGCGCGAGCTGGCGCCGATAGGCCAGCGTCACGCTGTCGGCCGACTGTGGCGGCGGCCGGTTGGTCTTGAAGTCGACGATCAGTACCTCGCGCGCGGAAACGGCGAGGCGGTCGACCTGGCCGCTGACGGTGAAGGTGCCGCGCGGCGTCTTCACGGTGCCGATCAACGGCACCTCGGCACGCGAGCCCTCGGCAAACAGGGCGGCATGTTCCGGCGCCTCGGTCACGGCCAGGACCTCCGCGGCCCATAGTTCGATATCTTCCGCTGCGAGGCCATAGGCCGGTTGCGCCAGGAACCGACGGGCGGCGGCAGCGCGTTCCGCGGCCGGCAGCGCGGGCAGGTGGCGCAGCAGCTCATGGAGCAACAGGCCGCGCTGCCAGCGCCGCGGATCGTCGGTCGCCAGCGGGCTGAAGGCGCGCGGCTCGGACACCGCCTCGTCGGGCAGCGGCTGCGACGGCGCCAGTGGCGTCGGCGGATCGGGCTCGGCCGGCGCCGGACGGTGGACCCAGTCCTGCAGCTCGGCGGTTTGCGCGAGCGGCAGCTCGCGCTGATCGGGCTCGGCGATGCGGCCCTCGTTGGAAAGCTCATAGCCATCGCCGGTCCAACCGATGCCCGGCAGCAGCGTCGTGAAGTCGAAGTCGCGCTGCGTGGCGTGCAGGCGCTCATGATCGGCGGACTCACTGCTGGCCTGCAGGCCGGCGGCGATGCGGTCGTACCAGCAGCCGGAATCCTGCGGGCGCGTGCCGATCCAGCCGCCGACATAGAGGCGATCCTCGGCCCGGGTCATGGCGACGTAGAGCAGGCGGTTCTGCTCCTGCAGCGATCGCTTGCGCACCTCGGCACGCCACTCGCGCGCGGCCTCGTTGGCATCGTCTGTACGCGGCAGCCAGAGCCGCGTGTTGCCGTCCTCTGCAGCCAGCAGCCGCTCCGAGTCGCGCGGTACGCGCGTCGTGTCGGGCAGATAGACGATCGGCGCCTGCAGGCCTTTCGAGGCGTGCACGGTGAGGATGCGCACCTCCCGGCGGCGGTTCGCGTCGAGGTCGCGCTTGATCTCGCCCCCGCCTGCCTCGAACCAGCGCAGGAAGCCTTGCAGCGAACTCGCCTCGGCGCGCTGGTATTGAAGCGCACGCGCCAGCAATTCGTCGATCGGGTCGGAGGCTTCGTGGCCCAGCCGCTCCAGCAGTCGGCGCCGCCCGCCCTCGGGCCCGAGCGCCTGGGCAAAGAAATCGAAGGGCGTCGTCAGGTCGGCGCGCGCCAGCCATTTCGACAGACGTTCGAACGCTGGTGCAAAGGCCGGGTCCGTCGCATGCGTGCGCAATGACCGCCAAAGATGGCCCGGACGCCCATAGGCCAGGGTGAAGAGCTGCTCTTCGTCGAGGCCGACCAGCGGCGACTTGAGGAGACAGGCGAGATTGAGATCGTCCTGTGGCAGCAGCACGAAGCGCGCCATCGCCAGCAGATCCTGAATGGCGAGCTCTTCGCCGAGGTTCAACCGGTCGACACCGGCAACGCCAATGTTGGCCTGCTTCAGCGCGCGCACCAACGCGTTGACGAAAGCGTTGCGGCGCCGGACCAGCACCATGAAATGCCCGGCATGCAGCAGCTCGCCGCCACGCGCGCGCCGCTCCTTGCCGATCAGGCTGCCGGCATGGGCGGCGATCAGGCGGGCGAGCCTGTCGTGCGGTGGCAATTGTGGCGGCGATGTCGAGCCATGCGACGCTTCCAGGTCCGTCGTATCGACCTCGGTCTGTTCGGCGGCAACCAGCGGCCACAGCTCGACCTTGCCGGGCTCGGTCTTGCGGCTGGCGAAGTGCTGCACCTCGGCGTCCGGTCGGGCGACGCCGTCGGCTGCTTCGTCGAGGCTGAACACCCAGTCGACGGCGTCGAGCACGGCCGGCGTCGAACGGAACGAGACGGTAAGCTGGATCGGTACGAACGGCTTCTGCGCGACGCCGCTCTTGTCGGCGAACTGGTCCCGCATCTCGGCAAGCTTGCGCGGGTCGGCGCGCTGGAAACCGAAGATCGACTGCTTGGTGTCGCCGACGGCGAAGATGGTGCGCGGCCGGTCGACCGCGCCTTCGCCGACGAAGAACTCCTCGGTGAGCTGGCGGATCACTTCCCACTGGTCCGGGTTGGTGTCCTGCGCCTCGTCGACCAGCACATGATCGATGCCGCCATCGAGCTTGTAGAGCACCCAGGAGGCGCGGCCGGTGCCATCGAGCAGCCGGCGGGTGGCGACGATCAGGTCGTCGTAGTCGAGGACGGCCTGCCGTTGCTTGGCTTTGCCGTAGCGCTGCGTGATGTCGAGGCCCAGCCGCAACAGTGCCACCGTAAGATCGACCAGGGTCGAACCGCGGGCATGGTTTTTTGCCAATCCGAGTCGTTCCGCTTCGTCACGCAGGACAGACACGACCTCAGGCATCTGTTTGATGACCGCCTTTGTGGCCAGGCGCTGAAGCACATCGCCTTCTTTCGTGAAGTAGGCCGAGGCATAATCATCGAGCACCGCATTGCGGTCAGGCGCATCGAGCCAAACGGCGATCTTGCGGGCCCGCTCCGCATCTTTGTCGCTGCCGCCGGCCAGCGCCGTCACGGCCGCCCGCAGGGATCCTTCATCCGGCGTCGTTTCGAACGGCTGGTCGCAGCCCAGTTGCTTCGCCAGGCGTCGACGCAGACGGGTCAGCCCATCCTCGTCTGCGATACGTGCCAGCAGCCACGCGCGCTCGGTCAGGAGCTTGCCCATCAACTCGGCATACTCGGCAATCGAGATTCGGCCGGCCACCGTCGCCAGCGCCGTGCTCAACGTCTGCGGCGCGTCCGGCCGGGCGAGGGCCTCGATCTGCTCGTCCTGCGCCTGCTGCAGCAGGCCGGCCGCCTTTGCTTCGTCCGCTACCTCGAAGCCCGGAGTCACGCTCGCTTCCAGCGGAAAGCGCTTCAGCAACGCCTGACAGAATGCATGGATCGTCAGGATGTTGATGCCGCCCGGCGCATCGAGCACGCGTGCGAACAGTCGACGCGCCAACACCTTCTGCTCCGCCTGTGGCGGCTCATTGATCAGTCTGGTGACCTGTTCCGACAGGACCGCGTCGTCGGCCATCGCCCATCGGCCCAGCTGGCTGGCGAGGCGATTGCGCATCTCGGCCGCGGCCGCCTTGGTGAAGGTAAGGCAGAGGATACGCTCGGGCCGGACGCCAGCCAGCAGCAGCCGTGTCACGCGATCCGTCAGCACCTTGGTCTTTCCGGTACCGGCATTGGCCTCGACCCAGGCGGAATGGCCGGGCGTCGTCGCCTTGCGTTGTTCTCCGCTGGCAAAGGCGATGGGATCGAACGTGTCGCTCATTCCTCGCCTCCGCCGGACGACGACCATTCGGCGGCACGTTCGAGATGGGCGTAGTCGTTGAAATGCGGGACGAACTCCGGCCAGGGCAGGGCGTCATAGGGCGTCACGGGATTGCCGAAGTGCGCCACCATCCTGGCGACCAAAGCCATCATCTGCGGCACCAGTGCGTCGCTCGCCTTGATCTCCTTAACGGCACCACCATCGCCGAGGCCGTTGGCCTGCCAGTAGGAGAGGTGCACGGTACTGGCCTTGCCCTCGATTTTCTTGAAGCCGCCATGTTCGGCCATTGCCGCTTCGAGCAGGAGCTGTGGCGCGAACAGGCCTTCCAGTTCCTTGGGCGAAGGCACCCGCCCGGTCTTGTAATCGATGATCTCCCAGCCGCCGGGTTCGATTTCGTCGATACGGTCGGCGCGCCCCCTGATGATGAGCCCGCCGACCTCGATCGAGCCATCGGTCTCGCCCTCCAGGAACCTGGTGCCGGCGGCCCGGCGCGCGTTCTCGGCGGCGATGAACCAGCGAGCCAATCGCTGGAAGCGCGGCCACCAGAACGCCCTTTCGGCCGGTGCGGCCAGGACGGTTTCGAGATGCCTTTCGCCCATTTGCTCGAAGAGCCGCAAGGCGTCAGGCGGCAGCAGACCCGACGGATAGGTCTTGAGAAATTCGTCGAGCGCGGCATGCAAGCTCGAACCGCGTTCGGCCGCGCCCAGTTCCTGCTCCAGCGGGTCGAGCGCTTCGAGGTTGAGGATGCGCCGCGCATAGAGCCCGTAGGGGTCGCGCCGCCATTGTTCGATGTCCGATACGGTGAGCCGCGTCGGCCGCGCGTCGGCTGGCGGTGTCGGTCGCGGTCGTGACCGCGGCTCGTAGCGGTCCGACGAATCCAGCTTCTCGGCCCAGGCGAGAAGCTCGTGGCGGCCACGCTGGATATATTCCGGTGCGGGTCCGCCGCTCTCGGGATCGTAGCCGAACAAGGCATCGAGCCGCGCCAGCCAGCGCGACGGCACGGTCGGTGCGCCGCCTTCGCGCTCGGCACGCGTCAGCAGAACTCTCTCGGCCGCAAGCGCCGAGGCGAAATCGTGTGCCGACAGACCGATGCGCCGCTCGGGTTGCGGCAGCCCGAGGGCGGTGCGCATCGGGCGGTTGATCCAGGGGCCGGTTTCGACCGAGGGCGGCCAGGTGCCTTCGTTCAGCCCGCCGAGGATCAGGAGGTCGGCGCGCTGCAAACGCGCTTCCAGCGGTCCCCAGATCGCAAGCCGCGGATGCTTGCCGAAGCGCGGCCGGATGGTCTCCGTCTCAAGCATGGTCGTGAGCAAGGCCGGCCATTCGCCACCTGAGATCGCGGGCTGGTCGCTCCAGGCGTCGCGCAGGCGGGCAAGTGCATCGGCCAGCGCTTCCCCGGCTTCGCCGGCCCATAGTGTTTCGGCGGATGCGAGCCTTTCGGCTGTGGCAAGGGTCGCTTCGATCAGCGTGTGCGGCGCGGCATCGTTGGCCATGGCCGCAACGAGGTCGGCCACAGCGGCATCGAGGCGGTCGATCAGGTCCATGACCTGCTGCCGGTCCGCGTCGTCGCCGAATTTCTTCGCTGCGATCAGCTCCTGCAGCGCGGTCAAACCCGGTGCCGGCTTAAGCCCGCGCAGGACCTTGCGATCTAGGCGGCGCGCAGCGTCGAGCAAGGCGGGGCGCGGCAGACCGAGCGAACAGAGCGGATGCTTCAGCAGCGCCAGCAAGTCGACCGGGGCGAAGCCCGAATCGACGGCAGTCGCCAGCACGCGCAGCAGAGTCGCGGGCGGCGTGTCGCCAAGAGACTGGCCGGCCGAGTCGTCGACGTCGATGCCCCAGCGCCGCAGCTCGGCGGCGACGCGGCGGGCGAGGTCGCGGTCGGGGGTCACGAGGGCCGCCGTGCGTGCCCTGGTTTCGAGCGTCTCGCGCATGGCCAGGGCGATCACGACGGCCTCGTGATGGGGCGTCGCACAATCGGCGCGCGTCACATGATCGAGGGCGGCGGCGCTGGGACGGGTCCAGACCTCGCTGGTTTCCGCCGGCCGCATCAGTTCGCTGATCAACTGCCGGCGTGCGGCATCGCCGAGACCCCCCGGCCAATCGGGGACCGCACGGCGCTCGAGCTTCAGGGCAGCCAGCAGCTCGCGCAGGCCGAATTGCGGATGGCTGGGTTCGAGCTTGGCCCAACTCTCGTCGTCCATCTCGCGATCGAGCCCGGGCAGCACGACGGCGCCCTGCGGCAGGCCGGCAATGACCGACAGGAGTTCGCGGGTCGCAGGCTGCGAGCCGGTCGAACCTGCGGCGATGATCTGCGTCGCTGGTGGCTTTTCGCGCCATCGCTCGGCTTGCAGCCGGATCGAGCGCGTGCGGCGGTCGAGGGCGTCGATCTGGCCATGGTCGGCCAGAAAGACTGGCCAATGCTCGCCGACAATGGCCAGGAAACGCAGCGTGTGCTGCCAGTGGCTGGCGAAATTGCCTTCAACCAAAGTTTCCAGCTTCTCGAACGGCACGCCGTCGATGGCCAGCTCGTCGAGCAGGCTGGCGAGTTCGCGAGCGAGCTTGAGAGCCTGCGCCGCTGATTGGGCGATCGGCTGGTCCTGTTCTTTGCTGAAGCGGGAGACCAGCAGGGAGAGCAAGGCTTCTCGCTTGGCCGGCTCGATGGCGGGAGGCAGGGTGAGCGCCGCGCTGTCGCCGGAGGCGATCTCCCAGTCGCTATCGTCGACGTCGCCCAGCGGCGCCATGCGCGGCAGCAGGGTCGGCTTGCCGCCGGCGGCGCGCAGGAAGGCTTCGCGCAGGGCCCGCACGGAACGCCGGGTCGGCACCAGGATCAGCATGTCGGCCAGAGCCAGGGGATCGTCGCCTTGCGCGGACAGGACACCGCGAGCCAGCTCGTCGGCAAAGCGCCTGTCAATGCCGATCGAGAAGACGCCCTTCATCCCAGCACGCGCTCCGCTTCGGCCAGCGCCTGCGGCGTGCCGATATGGAACCACTGGCCGTCATGCACCAGCGCATGGAGCCGGCCGGCCTGCTCGGCTCGCGTCCACAGTTTCACCAGAGAGAAGGGGCCTTCGGGTGAGCCGTGGAACAAACGCGAATCGCAAATCGACACGCTGGCGAAAAGATAGGGCGCCGTTTCGGCGGTGCCGCGATGCCGTGCGCGACCATCGGGTTCGAGATAGTAGTCGCCGCGGCCGCTCTCCTCGTGGCCGATGGCGGTCGCCAGTGGATGCAGCAACAGCAGGGCGTCCATGCGGCGCGGATCCCACGCGGCTTCGAGGCGGCCCAGCATCGAATTTTCGCCGTCGCGCCACAGCCCGTCGCCGTTCAGCACGAAGAACGGTTCGTTGCCCAGCAGCGGCAGCGCATTGCGCACGCTGCCGCCGGTGTCCAGCAGCCGGTCTTCGTGGGCGATGCGGGCGCGGCCGCGCAGGCGGTCGGCGATCTGGCTGCCGAGATGATGGACGTTGACCACGATGTTCTGAACGCCGTGGCGCTGCAGCCGATCCATGGATCGTTCGAGCATCGAGCGGCCCGCTACCGGAATCAGCGGCTTGGGCGTCGAGTCAGTCAGCGGCCGCATGCGTTCGCCGCGGCCGGCCGCCAGGATCATCGCCGTGCGGATCATGGTGCACCCCCAATCATGGCGCACCGAAGTGGCGAAGAGGAGGAGGCAGCATCCGATCGACCCAGCTCCGCAGGGGGCTCAGGGCTTCGTGCTGCAGCGCGTGCTCGAACATGCGCCACACACGCGGCAGGTACTGCAGGTAGTCGGGTTTGCCATCGCGCTTCAGCAATCGCACGAACACGCCGATGATGCGGGCATGACGCTGCGCTGCCATCACGGCGAAGCCGGTGCGAAAGTCCGCAGCGTTGGCGATGCCGGCGCCGCCGATATAGCGATCGAGGCAGGCCGCCTGCACATCGGGGGCCACGTCGCGGCGCGCATCCTCGATCAGGGAGACGAGATCGTAGGAAGGGTGACCGCGCTGGGCATCCTGGAAATCGAGCAGGCCGCAGGCCTTCACGCCGGGTCGCCCCGGCAGCCAGAGCAGATTGTCCTTGTGGTAGTCGCGCAGCAGCAACGCATCGTCAGCGGGCGGCAACGCCGCCAGGCATTCCCGCCAGGCCGCGATGTAGCGTGCCGTCTCTTCCGGCGGCGCCGGCTTGCCGGTTGCGGCCGGCAGATACCACTCCGGCAGCAGCATTGCCGCCTCGATCAGGGCATCGCCCGTATAGGCGCCGATGTCTGGCAGCGCAGGGGCGCCGGCCCGGTAGAGTTCGACCAGCACATCGGTGGCACGCCGATAGAGTTCGCTCTCGTCGCCGCCGGCCGCCAGCACGCGCGCATAGGTGTCGTCGCCGAAATCCTCCAGCAGCAGGAACCCGTGTTCGGGGTCTTCGGCCAGGATCTGCGGTGCACTGAGACCGAGGCCGATCAGGTACCGGGCGACGCGTACGAAGGGCCGCACATCCTCCTGCGGCGGCGGGGCGTCCATGACGACCGCGGATTCGCGCGGTCGGATCAGCCGGTAGTACTTGCGGAACGAGGCGTCGCCGGCCAGCAGGCGCTCGCCGGCATTGCCCCAGCCGGCGGCGCACACGAATTCGGTGCGCAATCGATTGCGTTCAGATGTCGCCAAAACGGGCCTCTCCCTCAAGTGTGGCGCGCCGGCCTTCGCCCTTGATGGCGAGGCGGACGGTAAGCCGGTCGCGCGGCAGCAGCGGCCCCAGCCGCTCCGGCCATTCGACCAGCGCCACGCCCTCGGCGCGCGCGTCTTCCCAGCCCAGCTCGAACACCTGCTCGGGCTGCTCCAGACGGTAGAGGTCGAAATGCCACCACGAGCCGCCGGGCGTCTCGTAGATCTCGACCAGCGTGAAAGTCGGACTGGGCACGATCAATTCGGGATCGCCGGCGGCGGCGCGCAGAATGGCGCGGGCCAGGGTCGTCTTGCCGGCGCCCAGGCCTCCCTCCAGGGCCACGACGTCGCGCGGCCGGAGGCGGGCGGCCAGGGCGGCGCCCAGGCGCTCGGTCGCGGCTTCATCGGCTAGGGGCAAAGAAAAAGTCGGCATCTTTCGATGCCGACTTTTAGCATGTACGCCCCTGTGGGCGGTAAGAAGGCTAGTAGCGGTAGAGGTCGCCCTTGAACGGGCCGGCCTCGGGCACGCCGATATACTTGGCCTGGTCCGGACGGAGCTTGGTGAGCTTGGCGCCGACCTTCTCGAGGTGGAGCGCGGCAACCTTCTCGTCCAGCACCTTGGGCAGGGTGTAGACCTTCTTTTCGTACTTGCCCGGGTTGGTCCAGATCTCGATCTGGGCCAGCGTCTGGTTGGAGAACGATGCCGACATCACGAAACTCGGATGGCCCGTGGCGTTGCCCAGATTCACGAGGCGGCCTTCAGACAGGACGATGATGCGCTTGCCGTCGGGGAACTCGACCTCGTCGACCTGCGGCTTCACGTTGTGCCACTTGAAGTTACGCAGGGCCGCGATCTGGATCTCGCTGTCGAAGTGACCGATGTTGCAGATGATGGCGCGGTGCTTCATCGCCTTCATGTGGTCGAGCGTCAGCACGTCGACGTTGCCGGTCGCGGTGACGAAGATGTCGGCCTTCGGGGCAGCTTCTTCCATCGTGACGACCTCGTAGCCTTCCATCGCCGCCTGCAGGGCGCAGATCGGATCGACTTCCGAGACCATCACGCGGCAGCCGGCCTGGCGCAGCGAGGCGGCCGAGCCCTTGCCGACGTCGCCGAAGCCCGCGACCATCGCCACCTTGCCCGACATCATGACGTCGGTGCCGCGGCGGATGCCGTCGACCAGCGACTCACGGCAGCCGTAGAGATTGTCGAACTTCGACTTGGTGACCGAGTCGTTGACGTTGATGGCCGGCCACAGGAGCTTGCCTTCCTTCGCCATTTGGTAGAGGCGGTGCACGCCCGTGGTCGTCTCTTCGGTGACGCCTTTGATCGAGGCGCCGAGCTTGGCGTACCAGCCGGGCTTTTCCTTGTTGGTCTTGGCGATCGCCTTGTAGAGGACTTCCTCTTCCTCGTTGGTCGGCTTGGCGATCAGGGACGGGTCCTTCTCCGCGCGGGCGCCAAGATGGACCAGCAGGGTGGCGTCGCCGCCGTCGTCGAGGATCATGTTCGGCTCGCCGCCGTCGCCCCACTCGAAGATCTTGTGGGTGTAGTCCCAATACTCCTCGAGGCTCTCGCCCTTGATCGCGAAGACCGGCGTGCCGGCCTTGGCGATGGCGGCCGCGGCATGGTCCTGCGTCGAATAGATGTTGCACGAGGCCCAGCGCACGTCGGCGCCCAGCGCCTTCAGCGTCTCGATCAGCACGCCCGTCTGGATGGTCATGTGCAGCGAGCCCGCGATGCGCGCACCCTTCAGCGGCTTCTTGGGGCCGAATTCCTTACGGATGGCCATGAGGCCCGGCATCTCGGTCTCGGCCATGTCGAGTTCCTTGCGGCCCCAATCGGCGAGCCCGATATCCTTGACGATGTAATCCTGGGCCATTTGGCGCTCCTGGTAGGGAATGGGGAGGGGGCGATGCGAAAAGCGAGCGTGTCATATCAGCGGCCCGACAGCCCCTCAACGCGCGCCATCAACATATAAGCAAGAATTTATGTCGATATGCCCGGCCCTTTATGCAGAGGGCCGGCAATCTGTCTATTCTTCGCCGAACTTGCTTTCGACGAGTGCGGACAGGGCGGCCATGGCGTCGTTGGCCTGACGGCCGGAACAAGCCAGCTCGATCTGGCTGCCGATACCCGCGGCCAGCATCATCAGCCCCATGATCGAAAGGCCGGAAACTTCCTGGCCTTTGAAGGAAACGCGCACGACGGCATCGAACTGGCCGGCCGTGCGCACGAACTTGGCGGCGGCGCGGGCATGCAGGCCGCGCTTGTTGGCAATCGCCAAGTATCGCCTCAGGGCGCCGATGGTGGCGTCTGTACTCGAACCAGAAATATCGCTCACGAAGCTTCCTTGGCCAAAATACGAGAAGCGACAGTGATGTACTTGCGGCCGGCTTCCTGCGCCATACGCACGGCCTCGGCAATCGGCCGGGTGCGCACGCTGGCGAGCTTGACCAGCATCGGCAGGTTGACGCCTGCCAGTACCTCAATGTGCGCCTGCTCCATGATCGAGATGGCGAGGTTCGAGGGCGTGCCGCCGAACATGTCGGTCAGCACGATCACACCATCGCCGGTGTCGCATGCTTTCGCCCGTTCGAGAATCTCGCTGCGGCGTTTTTCCATGTCGTCGTCGGCACCGATGCAAACGGTGGCGACGCTTTGCTGCGGACCAACGACATGCTCCAGCGCGGCAAGAAATTCCTGTGCCAGATTGCCGTGGGTCACCAGTACGATACCAATCATTCTATCTGCTCACCCTGCGCCGCCGGCCTCTTCAGCTCTTTCGGCATCCCGGTGTGAGAGAGTGACCGAGCGGCCTGACCTTCGCAACCACTCTGCAAGCTCCTCGGCGAGCGCAACGGAGCGATGCCTCCCCCCCGTGCACCCCACCGCGATGGTCAAATAGCTCTTGCCCTCGGCCTCGAAACGGGGCAGCAGCGGCCCGATCAATCCCTGGAGCCGATCCACGAACGGCCGGTAGTCGGGGTCGGTGGCGACGAACGCGGCGACTGCGGAATCGCGGCCGGTCAGTGGTCTGAGCGCCGGCTCATAATGTGGATTCTTCAGAAAGCGTGCATCGAACACCAGGTCCGCCTCGCGCGGCAATCCGCGGCGGAACGAAAACGACATCACCGATATGCGGACGCCCGCGGAAACGCCCAGAGCGAAGTGTCCGGCGAGAATCTGTTTCAGGCGATGCGGCGATAGACCCGACGTGTCGATCCTCACGTCGGCATGGTCGCGCAGGAAACCGACCTGCCGCCGCTCCTCGATGATGCCGTCGACCACGGGACGATCCGGCGCGAGAGGATGCGGCCTGCGCGACTCGGTATAGCGGCGCTGCAGCATCTCGGTATCGGCTTCGAGGAAGAGCAGCCGCACGGCGAGGCCGCGATGCTCCTTGAATTCGCGCACACGCCGAAGGAGGGCGCGGGGATCGAAGCCGAAGGTACGCGTATCGATACCGAAGGCCAGCGGAGGGGCCTGCTCGCCTGGCTTTCCTGTCGTCGATTGCACAAGGTCGTCGAGCAGGGTGAGCGGAATATTGTCGATGGCGACATAGCCCATGTCGGCGAGCGCACTTAGCGCCGTCACGCGTCCGGCGCCGGACAGGCCGGAAACGACGACGAACGGCCGGCGCGTGGTTGGCGTCGTAGGCGATGCTGGCGAGGGGCTGGTATCGGGCATGGAACGCGGCGGCGATCATGCCGTCGCGATTCGCGTCAGGGCAAGGCGCAACTTGGCGCTGGCCGACGCCTCGAAAGGTGCGAGCGCCAGTACCGGCAGGTCGATACCCAGCATTGCTTCTCGCGTCGGTTCGGGCAGGCGTTCGATGTGTCGTGGCGACACGAGGTCGACGAGCAGGGCGACGGCGGCGCTTGGAAGGAGCTGGGTGCGGCCGAGTTTCACGATACCGACGCCACGCACTTCGAGAAGTCCCGCCAAGGTCCTGGGACAGGTCGCGACCAGCCGGCGTCCCTGTCGCGCGAGCCTGGTCTGGTCGTCCGCCACCAGACGCGCCCCGGTCTCGATCAGACGTGCCGCAAGATCGGACTTGCCGGCGCCGGAGGGCCCTCGTAGCAGCACGCCCTTCCAGGTTTGTCCGCTTGTCTTCAATGCCACGCAGGTGGCGTGGACGAGTGTCGTCATTTGCGACCGGTCGCAGCCGGTATGCGGATGGTGAAACGCGCGCCGAGCACTTTGCCGTCGGGCGCGTGCCGATTGGAAGCCGTGATCGAACCGCCATAGGTTTCCATGATCTGACGGCAGATCGAGAGGCCGAGCCCGGAATGCTGACCGAAATGTTCGGTGGGACGTTCCGAGTAGAACCGTTGGAAAATCGATTCGAGGTTGTCCTCGGGGATGCCCTGGCCTTCGTCGTCGATGGTGACGACGAACGGCCCGTTGCGTGGTTCGCGGCCGAGTTCGACCAGGATGCGCGTGCCCGGCGGACTGAACGACAAGGCATTGTCGATGACGTTGCGGAACACCTGACCGTAGCGACCATCGTGGCCGTGTGCCGCAAAGGGTGGATTGGTGGCGACCCGAAATTCGATCTCGACGTCGGACTTCCGGTTGGCCGTCACCGCCTGGTGGTGGACCATGTCGCGCAGCAGCGCTTCGAGATCCACGGGCTTCACTTCGCCACGCATCAGTTCGGCGTCGAGGCGCGAAGCGTCGGAAATGTCGGAGATCAGCCGGTTCAGCCGGTTGATGTCGTCCATCACGATGGCCATCAGCCTGGCGCGACGCTCGTGGTCGAGATCGGGCCGCGCTGCCATCTCGATGGCCGATCGCAGCGAGGTCAGCGGATTCTTGAGCTCGTGCGCCACGTCGGCGGCGAAGCTCTCGATGGTATTGATGCGCAACCACAGCGCTTCGGTCATCGAGCGCAAGGCATCGTTCAGGTCGCCGATCTCGTCGCCGCGCTTGCCGAGGTCGGGAATAGCGGGCCGGCTTTCGCGCGCGAGGCGCACTTCGTCGGCGGCCCGCGCCAGCCGCACGATCGGTTGGGTGATGGTGCCGGCAAGATAGAGCGACAACATGACCGTGATGCCGAGCGCGGCAGCGGCGATGGTCAGCATGTCGTAACGCACTTCGCGCAGAGAGGCGGCAATCGCCCGGTTGTCGCGCGTCAGCAAGAGGGCCCCCAGCACCTGCTTGTAGCGCTGCACCGGCACGGCCGCGCTCAGGATCAGCCGGCCGTTGCCGGCACTGCGCACCGCCGACGCATTGAAGCCGCGGAGCGCGCTGGCCGCCTCGGGGAAGTCGCGCAGGGTTGGTGCCGGCCGGTCGACATATTCCGGAAAGCGGTCGACGCGCGAAAGCTGGCGGCCGACCCAGTCGCCCAGCCTGTCGCTCCACTGCAGCTCTACCTCAGGCTTGCCGGCATCGGGGGTCTCGGGGGGCGGCAGGGGCACGACGTGGATGCGACCGACCTCGCTCAGCACGGCGGAATCGCCCAGCAGCTCGCCGGTCTCGCTGAACAGGCGCGCCCGCACGCCCGTCGGTCGGACCAGGCGCGTAAGCAACTGGCGCGCGGCATCGGCATCCATACGGTTGACGGTGGTCTCGCCACCCACCACGGCCACCTCGCCAATGCCGGCGGCGACCATTTCGCCCTGGACCAGCAGCGAGGCGAGCTCGGCGTCGATCAATTCTTCTTCGTAGTCGCTGAGATAGACGGCACCCAGCGTCAGCAGCGCGACCGGAATCAGGTTCAGCAGCAGAATGCGGCGGGTGAGCGGCGAGTGGCTGCGATCGGTGCTGCGCCGGCGCCGCAGCAGCGATGGGGAGTCGGCCGTCGCCGCAGGCGTATGCGCATGACGGCGCACGCCGGGAAGCAGCCGGCGCAGCGCTGCCACGATCCTCGCACCGAAGCTCTGGCGTCCCAGCGGATACGCCCCCGGCTCAGGCGTCGCGGTATCGATATCCGATGCCATAAAGCGTTTCGATCTGCTCGAACTCGCCGTCGACTTCGCGGAACTTGCGACGGACGCGCTTGATATGGCTGTCGATCGTGCGATCGTCGACGTAGATCGTTTCGCCATAGGCCGCGTCCATCAGCTGGTCGCGGTTCTTTACATGGCCAGGCCGCTCGGCGAGCGACTTGAGCAGCAGGAATTCGGTAACCGTGAGATGCACCTCCTTGCCTTTCCAGGTGCACTGGTGACGGCTGGGATCGAGCACGAGATCGCCGCGCACGATGCGCTCGGCCGCCGCCTCGCCCTTGCCGCCGCCGGCGTCGCCGCGGCGCAGCACGGCGCGGATGCGTTCCAGCAGCAGCCTCTGCGAGAAGGGCTTGCGGATGAAATCGTCAGCACCCATGCGCAGACCCAGCACTTCGTCGATCTCTTCGTCCTTGGAGGTGAGGAAGATGACCGGGAACTGCTGCGTCTTGCGGATGCGGTTCAGGAGCTCCATTCCGTCCATCCTCGGCATCTTGATGTCGAAGATCGCGAGGTCGGGCGGCGACTGGTTCAGCCCTTCCAGTGCCGAAGCGCCATCATTGTAGGTCTTGATCTGGAACCCTTCGGCTTCGAGCAGCATCGACACGGAGGTAAGGATGTTGCGGTCGTCGTCGACGAGGGCGATGTTCTTGCGCACGGCTTGGCTTCTCCTGCAGGGGCACAGCGGACAACGGACAATAGACCATGCTATCACAGACCGGGCCGCCGCCGCCGCTTCCCCGGCCCGTAATCCTCAAGCGAACAATTGCGGCTTTTTTGAACCGAAAATGACCCAAGACGATCTGCCGCGCTCAGTGCGCGATCTGCTTCGCGGCCTCGACCGTGCCGCCCTGGCCAGTGCCCTGCCCGGCGAAACTGGGGCCTGGCCTTACGCTTCACTGGTCCTGGTGGCGGTCGATCATGACCTGTCGCCCATCCTGCTGTTGAGCGATCTTGCCGAGCATACCAAGGCGATTCAGGCCGATGGCCGGGTCTCCCTGCTGTTCGATGGAACGGCCGGCCTGGAACAGCCACTGACGGGGCACCGTGTCACGGTGCTGGGGCGCGCCGAGCGCACGACCGACGAGCGGGCGAAGGCGCGCTTCCTGTCGCGGCATCCGGACGCTGCGATGTATGCGGGTTTCAAGGATTTTCATTTCTACCGCGTTGCCGTGGAGCGGACCCATCTGGTCGGCGGGTTCGGCAAGATCCGCTGGATCGACCGTGCCCAACTGGCCTCGACCGAGGCGCCAGGTCTGGCCGAAGCGGAGACGGGCATCGTGACGCACATGAACGAGGACCATTCGGACGCCGTTCAGCTCTATGCCGGCAAGCTCCTTGGTCTGGAGGGGCAGGGATGGCGGATGACCGGCATCGATCCGGAAGGCATCGATCTGCGCCAGCGTGGGCAAGTGGCCCGGCTCGCCTTCGATCGACCGCTGGCAACGGGCGGGGACGCCCGGAAGGTCCTGGTTGCACTTGTCGCGAAAGCTCGCGCCCTCGCTTGACGGCGGGCAGGGCAGCCTGCTGTCGGAATGCGATTCCGCGCCGCGGGATGTTCTTCGCGGGTGCGAAGGCCGATCCACATCATCCTCGACACTAACTGTCGCAGCCTCTTGCCACTGAACGGCCGCCCCTTTAGCGCTGAGAAAGGCAACGAAAAGGTCACCGCGACGTTTTTCGGGGGTTGGTAATCCCCTTATACGTTCAATCATCGGATCAGCCCAAAAGCAGGAGAAACGCCGTGCATCAGGCGGGCTTCGTCGTACCCAAATCAGGACTTGAGACGCTCGGGTTGAAGAACCTGAGCAACGTCTATTGGAACCTGCAGGTTCCGGCTCTCTACGAGGAGGCGGTGCGCCGCCGCGAAGGCGTCGTAGCAGAGGGGGGCGCACTGGTGGTGCGCACCGGCATCCACACCGGCCGTTCGCCCAACGACAAGTTCATCGTCGAGGATGCCGAGAGCAAGGGTCGCATCGACTGGGGCAAGACCAACAAGGCCATCACGCCCGACCGCTATCGCGCGCTCTATAACCGCATGATCGCCTACGCGCAGCGCCGGGACCTGTTCGTGCGCGATTGCTGGGCCGGCGCCGATCCCGCCCATCGCATCGGCGTGCGCGTGATCAACGAGACCGCCTGGCACAATCTCTTCGCGCGCAACATGTTCCTGCGCCCCAGGGCCGATGAACTCGAGGGCTTCAAGCCGGAGTTCACAATCCTGAACCTGCCGGGCTTCCAGGCCGATCCGAAGCTCGACGGCACGGCGTCCGACTGCGCCATCCTGGTGAACTTCACCGATCGCGTCGTGGCGATCTGCGGCACCTGGTATGCCGGCGAGATCAAGAAGTCGGTATTCACCATCCTGAACTACCTGCTGCCCGACAAGAACGTGCTGCCCATGCACGCCTCGGCCAATGTCGGTCCCAAGAACGACGTGGCCGTCTTCTTCGGCCTCTCCGGCACTGGAAAGACGACACTGTCGGCCGATCCGACGCGGACCTTGATCGGCGACGACGAGCATGGCTGGGCCGAGAACAGCCTCTTCAACTTCGAGGGCGGCTGCTACGCCAAGGTGATCAAGCTCAGTCGCGAAGCCGAGCCCGAAATCTACGCCACCACGGGACGCTTCGGCACGGTTCTGGAGAATGTCGTTATCGATCCGGCGACCGGCCGGCTCGATCTGGACGATGGCCAGCACACCGAGAACACCCGTGCCTGCTATCCGCTCGACTTCATCCCGAATACCTCGTCGACCGGCATTGCCGGCACGCCCGAGAATATCGTGATGCTGACGGCCGATGCGTTCGGCGTACTGCCGCCGATCTCGCGGCTGTCGCCGGAGCAGGCGATGTACCACTTCCTCTCGGGCTATACCGCGCGCGTGGCGGGCACCGAGAAGGGCGTGACCGAACCGCAGGCGACCTTCTCGACCTGCTTCGGCGCGCCGTTCATGCCGCGCCATCCGACCGTCTACGCCAAGATGCTGGGCGAGAAGATGGCCCGCCAGAACGTCAAGTGCTGGCTGGTCAACACCGGTTGGTCGGGCGGCGGCTTCGGCGTCGGCCAGCGCATGTCGATCCGCCACACCCGCGCGATGGTGCGGGCCGCGCTCGACGGCACGCTGGCGTCGGTTGCATCTGCGACCGATCCGCACTTCGGCATGCAGGTTCCGAGCGCCTGCCCGGACGTGCCGGGCGACGTGCTCAATCCGAAAAATACCTGGAAGGACAAGAAGGCCTACGACAGTGCCGCGCGCGACGTCGCCCAGCGCTTCGAGGCGAACTTCCAGCAGTTTGAGAGCCATGTCGACGGCAAGGTGAAGAAGGCCGCAATCCGCGCCGCGGCCTGATAGCGCGAGGCGTCGCATCTCTGCCGGGGACATCTTATGATGTCCCCGCTTGAGCCCGCTTTCCGACATACCGAGCGAAAAGACCACGCGAACGCCGTGGCGCATACCGCTTGTCGCGGCGATGGCGCTTGCCTTCGTATCGCTCGCCCTGATTTCCGGCATCGCCTATATCGTCGTGTTGGCCGGTGCGACGGGAACCGCCGAACGGCTTCTGGTCGATCGTGCCGCCCGCGTGGTCGATGCCCAGGTAGACCTCGTCCGCAGCCGCCTCGACCCGGTCAGCGAACAACTCGAGCTGATTGCCTCGCTTGCCGCTGCCGGGCGTATCGACATCGAATCGCCTGTCGACATGCGCGAGGCGCTCGCCGTTATGATGGCGCGGGTGCCGGCGATTTCAGCAGCGGCCTTTGCGACCCTGGATCTCAAATTGCATCGTGCCGTACGCGAGCCCGACGGGCAGATCCATCGCGACACCGTCTCGTTGGTCGACACGCGGCGAGGTCTCGAGCGCTTCCGCGAACTGCAGACCTCGCAACATACGTTCTGGGGGGCGCTGTTCTGGAGCGAAAGCGCCCAGCAGCCGGTCGTCAACGTGCGGACGCCGGTCCGGCGAATCGACAATGCCTTCATCGGTGGGCTGATCGCCACGGTCGCCGTCGGTGATCTTTCCTACCTGATCGGCGATCCGACGCATGGCGGCGACGGCCGCTACTTCATCCTGGTCGGCCGCGACAAGGTGTTGGCGCATCGTCGCCTGATCAATCCGCGTGGTCTGGGTCTCTCCGAGGAACGCTCGCTGCCGACCATCAAGGAGGTTGACGATCCCGTGCTCGCGAAGATCTGGGACACGCCGGTGCGTTCGCAGCAGATCGACCGTGCTCTCGGCAATCTCGGCCATGTCGTGGAGGTGAACGGGCGGCGCTGGGTCTTCGTCTATCGCGAACTGCGGCGGTTTGGCCCCGATCCCTGGCTGGTCGGGCAGTATTTCCCGATCGAGGATGCCACGAGCGACCTCGATCGGCTGACCAACGGCGCCATCGTCGGCGCCGTCACGCTGGCCGTCGCCGCGCTGCTGGCGCTGATCATGGGGCTCAGCATGGCGCGGTCGATACGCACCATCACTTCGGCAGCGGAATCGATCGAACACCTCAAGTTCGACGAGCCCTTCCATCGCCACTCGCGGCTGCGCGAGATCGACGATGCCGGCCACAGCCTCGACAAGGCGCGCGGTGCGCTGAAATGGTTCGGCGCCTACGTCCCGCACCGGCTGGTCTTCCGGCTGATGGAGCTGGGCGAAAGCGCCGTAGCCTCGCGACGCCGCGACGTCACGGTGATGTTCACGGACATCGTCGGCTTCACGCCGCAGGCCGAAGACCTGCCCGAGCAGGAAACGGCCGACATGCTCAATCACCATTTTGCGTTGCTCGGCGCTTGTATCGAGAACGAGAATGGAGTGATCGACAAGTATATCGGCGACTGCGTGATGGCGGTGTGGGGCGGCCTGTTCAAGATGGAGGATCACGCCGATCACGCCGTCAAAGCAGCGCTCGACATGGCGCGCGTGATCCACGAGGACAATGCCCTGCGCGCCGCCGCCGGGCAGTTGCCGGTCCGCCTGCGCATTGGCGTCCATTCCGGTCCGGTGGTCGTCGGCAATATCGGGGCGCCGGGCAGGGTCAACTACACTGTCGTCGGCGACACGGTGAATGTCGCGCAGCGCTTCGAACAGCTCGGCAAGGAGTTCATGGCCGAGACCGACGACGTCATCGTGCTGGTCAGCGGCGACACCATCGCCGCCATGAAGCACCCGGAGGTGCTGGGGCCGTTGCCGACGCCGGAACTGCTCCATGTGAAGGGCCGCGACGAGCCGGAGCAGGTCTATCGCCTCGTCTAGCATCAGGCTGACGCAGGCATGACACGGTTGTAATGCCCATGCGCTGGACGCGGCGCGGCATTCGCCGCTAGGGTGCGCCGTCCCTGTGATGTCCTCGAAGGAATCAATAGTTCATGGAACGACGCAAACTTTTTGCACTGTCGACGGCCATGTTGGCTCTCGTTCCGCTTCGCCCCTTGCTTGCACAGGACTCGAACAAACCCTTCTCCAACGAGCAGCTCGACCAGCTTCTGGCGCCGGTCGCCCTCTATCCCGATGCGCTCCTGGCACAGGTCCTGATGGCGGCAACTTATCCGCTGGAGATCGTCGAGGCGGCGCGCTGGTCGCAGGCCAATCCCAACCTCAAGGGTGATGCGGCGGTCGCGGCGGTGAAGGACAAGGACTGGGATGTCAGCGTGAAGTCGCTGACGGCCTTCCCGCAGACTCTTCAGATGATGAACAACCAGCTCGACTGGACCCAGAAGGTCGGCGACGCGATGATCGGCCAGCAGAAGGAAGTCGCGGCCTCGATCCAGCGTCTGCGGGCCAAGGCCGAGACGGCCGGCAACCTGAAGTCGACGCCGCAGCAGAAGGTGACCAAGCAGACCAGCGAAGGCGCCAGCGCCATCGTCATCGAGCCGACCAATCCCGAAGTCGTCTACGTGCCTTACTACAATCCGGCCTGGGCCTATGGTCCGTGGCCGTATCCGGCCTATCCACCGCCGTATTATCCGCCGCCGCCCAATTACGGGCAGGCACTGATGACCGGCATGATGTTCGGCCTCGGCGTGGCTGCCGGCGCCGCGATGTTCGGCGGTTGGCATTGGGGCTGGAGCGGCGGCGCCTGGGGCAACAGCTACACGACTGTCAACGTCAACAAGGCGACGAACATCAGCGTCAACAATTTCAACCGCAACCACTATCAGGACGGTCGCTGGAACTTCGATCCGGCGCATCGTGGCGGCGTGCCCTACCGGACGCCTGCCGAGCAGCAGCGATACGGCCAGCATCGGCCCGACACCGCGCAGCGCCAGCAGTTTCGCGGGCAGCTCGAAGGCCGTGGCAACTACACGACGCGTCCCGAAGGTGCCGGCACGCGCGGGGCGGAACAGCGCGCAGCGCAGGATCGCAGCTTCGAGAACCGCAGCGGTGCCGGTCGCAGCGATGCCTTCGATGGTGTCAACCGCGGCGGCGCCGTCGATCGCGATTACGATCGTGGTCGGTCTTCCTGGGGGGATCGCGGCTGGGGCGGCGGTGGCGAACGCTTCGGTGGCGACCGCTTCGGTGGGGGGGGATTCCACGGCGGGGGAGGCCGGCGATGAGCATGTCGATGTTCCGGCGGGGTTTTCTGGCGCTCGCTGTTTCTCTCGGTATCGCGGGTGGCGCGGTGGCGCAGCAGGCGACGAAGGCGCAGGGGTTTGCGACGCCCGATGCCGCGGCCGCCGCTTTCACGGATGCCGTGCGCGGCATGAACGAGAAGGCGCTCACTTCCATCCTGGGTCCGGAGTGGCGCGAGTTCGTGCCGACCACGGCGGCGCAGGTGCAGGCCCGTCGTGCCAACTATCTCAAGGCGTGGGACGAGGGACATGAGATCAAGGTCTCCGGAGACAAGGCCACCGTCGTGGCCGGCAAGTCCGGCTGGACCTTGCCGATCCCGATCGTGAAGGACGGCGCGGAGTGGCGCTTCGATGCCGCCGCAGGCTGGCGGGAAATGCGGCTGCGCCAGATCGGCCATGACGAAAGCGCTGTCGTGCAGACCCTGCTGGCGATCGTCGATGCCCAGCGGGACTATGCGAGCCTCGATCCGATGAAGACGGGCTCGCCGGTCTATGCGCGCCGGCTGCTCAGTCTGCCGGGCCGGAAGGACGGGCTTTTCTGGGAGACCAAGCCCGGTGAGCCGCCAAGCCCCCTGGGTCCGGCCGTCGCCAAGGCCCAGGTCGATGGGGCCTCGCCGGATGGCCATTATGGCTACTACTTCCGTCTGCTCTATTCTCAAGGTGCAGCGGCGCCGGGCGGGGCGCATGATTACATCGTGAACAATCGCATGATCGGTGGCTTCGCAGCCGTCGCATGGCCTGTTCGCTACGGTGTGACGGGTGTGATGACCTTCATCGTGAGCTACGAAGGGGTTGTCTATCAGCAGGATCTCGGTCCTGATACGGCGCAGCGAGCCGGTTCATTGGTGGCCTTCAATCCTGACAAGGGCTGGGTGAAGGCGGATATGACGCCTCCGTGAGGGGCATGTGGTTAGGGAGAGAACCATGATGAGAGTGAAGGTCCTCGCGCTGCTGGCTGTCGTCGGCGTGCTTGGCGGCTGTGAGAACATGACGCCCGGCCAGAAGGGCGCCGTGACCGGCGCGGCGCTGGGCACGGGCATCGGCATGGTCGCCGGCGGCAGCTTCGGCACGGTGGTCGGCGCCGGCCTGATTGGTGGCGCGGCCGGTTACATCACCGGCTCCGCAATCGGCGACAAGTAACGGGGAGATCGAGCCATGATCCGCAAGCTTTCGATTGCCGCCGCCGCTGCCACCGTGCTTGTCGCTACGAGCGCCCAGGCTCAGACGCCGCCGCTCAATTTCGACCAGGCGGCCTATGTTACTTGCAAGGAAGCGCATGCGATGCGGCCCGAGGCGCGCAAGCAGCTGGCCGTCTTCCTGGCCGAGCACTCTGCGCGCTATCGCGGTGTCGTTGTCCCCGATGGCGAGATGGGCGCCCAGCTCGGCCATCTGGTGCGGGGCGGTTGCACCCTGGCGCCCGACGCCTACCTCTTCACGGTGATCGACCGCGCGATCCAGGCCGAGTTACCGAGACTGGCGAAGCGGAAATAGGCTCAGCCTCACGACGACATGGGAAGAAGGCCGGGAAATACCCGGCCTTTTTCTTTTGATCGGTTAGTTCTTCTTGCTGGGTGCCGCGGTTGGCGCTTGGGCGACATGCTTTGCGATGATCTGGTCCTTGATCTTGTCGTAGACGGCCTGCGGCACGACGCTCTTGTCGACGAGCTCGTTCTTGGCGCGATAGGGGCGGCCCTTGATGATGGCGTCGCTGCGAGCGTCGCCGATTCCATCGAGCGTCATGAGCTGCTGCTTGGTCGCCGTGTTGATATCCAACGGCTCGGCTGGCTTGGGCGCCGTCGTTGCAGTGGGCGGCGTAGCTGGCTTGGTCTGGGCGAATGCCGCGCCCGACAGGCCGGCCAGCGCGCCGATCATTGCGAGTGCCGCCAAATGCGCACGAAAGTTCATGTCGGTAGCCTCCTCCAGAACAACCCCTAGGCATGGGGTTGCTCATGGAACGTCGGCGTCACGCGCCATTCAAGCGCTGGTACTGCAGCGGCAGTGAAGGTCCGTGGATGAAACTGGAGAGGCGTCAGGTCATCCTGACCATGACGTGTTTGGCATAGGCGGGCCGAGTGGTGAGGCGGTCGTACCAGGCGCGGACGTTCTTGAGGTCGGGCCGTTCGATGTCGAGCGCATACCAGCGATAGGCAAAGCAGCCGGCGGGAATGTCGCCCATGGTGAAGTGTCCGCCCGCCACGAAGCGGCGACCCTCTAGCCAGCCGTCGAGGCGGGCGAACAGCCTGCCCGCATCCTCGGCGGCCTTTCTGATCGCGGCCATGTCGCGCTTCTCCGCAGGGGTACGGATCAAGCCCCAGAATGCAATGCGCATCGGTTCCGAGATGGTGCTGAGCTGCCAGTCCATCCATCGGTCGGCCTCGCTGCGCTGGCCCGGGTCGTTGGGCCACAGAGTGCCTGCGGCATATCTGGCGGAGAGATAGCGAACCGCCGAATTGCTCTCCCAGATGATGCGGCCGCCATCGTCGATGGTCGGCACGACACCGTTGGGGTTCATCTTCAGGTACCAGGCCTGGTCGTTGCCGCCGAAGGCGCCGCCGACATCTTCGCGTTCGTACTTGATGCCGCATTCGTCGGCAGCCCACAGCACCTTCTGCACGTTGATGGAGTTGGCGCGACCCCAGATTTTCATTTCGACATACTCCCGTCTGGCTCACATGAGCATCAATGCGCGGCCGCCCAGTTGTCGCCGACGCCGGTCTCGACGACCAGCGGGACGGTGAGGGCGGCGGCTCCTTCCATGATCGTGCGCGTCACGGTCTTGGTCTTGTCGAGTTCCTTCTCGGGAACCTCGAATAGCAATTCGTCGTGCACCTGCAGCAGCATCCTGGCCTTGAGCTTGGCTGAGGTCAGGGCGCCTGGCAGGCGGATCATCGCGCGCTTGATGATGTCGGCGGCGCCGCCCTGCAGCGGAGCGTTGATCGCCGCACGCTCGGCGAAGGCCCGCATACCCTGGCTCTTGTCGTGGATGAAGCGCAGATGGATCTTGCGGCCGAACGGCGTCAGCACATAGCCGTGCTTGCGCGCATAGTCCTTGGTGTTCTCCATGTAGTCGCGGATGCCGGGATAGCGCTGGAAATATTTGGCGATGTAGTCGCGCGCCTCGGCCTGGCCGATGCCCAACTGGTTGGCGAGACCGAAGGCCGAGATGCCGTAGATGATTCCGAAGTTGATGGCCTTGGCGCGGCGGCGCATCAGCGGGTCCATGCCCTTCACCGGCACGCCGAACATCTCGGAAGCGGTCATGGCGTGGATGTCGTCGCCGCGCTCGAAGGCCTGCTTCAGCGAGGCGATATCGGCAACGTGTGCCAGCAACCGCAGCTCGATCTGCGAATAGTCGGCACTGAGCAGCTTGTATCCCGTCTCGGCGATGAAGGCCTGGCGGATCTTGCGGCCTTCCTCGGTGCGCACGGGGATGTTCTGCAGATTGGGATCGGTCGAGGCGAGCCGCCCCGTCGCTGCGCCGGTCATGTGATAGGAGGTGTGGACGCGGCCCGTCCTGGCGTCGACCTCGCGCATCAGCGCGTCGGTGTAGGTGCTCTTGAGCTTGGCGAGCTGGCGGTGCTCCAGGATCTTGACCGGCAGCGCATGACCCTGTGCCGCGAGGTCGTCGAGCACCGAAGCATCTGTCGCCCAGGAGCCGTTCTTGTTGCGCTTGCCGCCCGGCAGCTTCTGTTCGTCGAATAGGATCTCGCCCAACTGCTTGGGCGATCCGACATTGAATTCACGGCCGGCGATCTTGTGAATCTCGGTCTCGAGTTCGGCCAGGCGCTTTTCGAAGTCCGCGCTCAGTCTCTTGAGCTTCAGTGCATCGACCTTGATGCCGGCCGTCTCCATGCCGAGCAGCACCGGAATCAGGGGGCGCTCGATCGTCTCGTAGAGGGTCGTGACGCGCTCGGGCACCAGGCGCGGCTTCAGTCGCGCCCAAAGCTGCATGGTGACGTCGGCATCCTCGGCGGCATAGTCGCGGGCCTTGTCGAGCGGCACCTTGTCGAACGTCACCTGCTTAGCGCCGCTGCCCGCCACGTCGGCAAACTTGATGGTCTTCTGGCCGAGATGCAGCTCGGCCAACTCGTCCATGCCGTGATTGTTCTTCCCGGCATCGAGCGCGAAGGAAATCAGCATCGTGTCGTCGACCGGGCCGATCTCGATGCCATGCCGGCGGAACACCGCCATGTCGTACTTGATGTTCTGGCCGACCTTCAGCACCGCCGGATCTTCCAGCAGCGGCTTCAGCTTGGCGATTGCCGTCTTGAGCGGGATCTGGTCCGGCAGGAGTTTGCCGTCGCCTGCACTATCGCCTGCGCCGCCGAGGTCCAACGCGCCCTGGGCCTCGCCGCCCGGCGCGCGGTGGGCGAGCGGCAGGTAGGCCGCGCGCCGCTTGGTCGAATTGACGTCGCCCCACGGTCCTTCGAGCAGGGCGAGCGAGACGCCGACCAGGCCGGCATTGTTGGAATCGAGCCCGTCGGTCTCGCAATCGAAGGCCACGGTACCGGCCTTGGTTGCCTCGACGATCCACTCGTCGAGCAGCTTCTCGTCGCGGATCAGCTCGTAGTCGGCGGCCGTGAAGGGCTGGTTAGACTTGGCGCGCGGCGGCGCCGTCTTGGACGGCGCAGGTTCGGCCCTCTTTGCCACTGTCGGTGTCGAGATCGGCGCGACCGGTGCCGTTGCCTCGCCCAGCTCGCCGGTGAAGCGCTGCAGAAGAGTGCGGAAGCCTTGCTGCTCCAGCCAGGGCAGCAGCACGTTGGGGTCGGGCTTCCTCTTGTCGAAGGAGTCGGGATCCGCCGGCGCCGGCACGTCGTCGCGCAAGGTCACGAGCTGCTTGGAGATGCGGATCAGTTCGGCATTGTTCTCCAGCGATTCGCGCCGCTTGGGCTGTTTGATCTCCTTGGTGCGCTCCAGCAGAGCTTCGAGGGTGCCGTACTCGTTGATGAGCTGAGCCGCGGTCTTGATGCCGATGCCCGGCGCGCCCGGCACATTGTCCGTCGAGTCGCCCGCCAGTGCCTGCACATCGACGACTTTGTCCGGTGTCACGCCAAATTTCTCGAACACTGCCTCAGGCCCCAGCTTGATCTTCTTGATCGGGTCCATCAGCTCGACGCCCGGGCGCACGAGCTGCATCAGATCCTTGTCGGAGGACACGATCGTGCAGGTGCCGCCGGCCTCGAGCGCCATGCGGGCGTAGGTCGCGATCAGGTCGTCGGCCTCGTAGCCGTCGAGCTCGCATACCGTGACGTTGAAGGCGCGTGCCGCCTCTCGGATCAGCGGGAATTGCGGGATCAGGTCTTCCGGCGGCTCCGGTCGGTTGGCCTTGTACTTGTCATAGATCTTGTTGCGGAAGGTGACGCTGCCGGCGTCGAGGATCATGGCGATATGGTCGATCTCGGGATTGTCCAGCAGATCGGCCACCAGCATGCGGCAGAAGCCGAACACGGCATTGATCGGCGTGCCATCCGGCCGAGTCATCGGAGGAAGCGCATGATAGGCGCGGAACAGATAGCCCGAGCCATCGATCAGGTAGAGATGCCGGATCGGCTTGTTTTCGTCGGAGGCAGCCTTCTTTGCAGGGGCAGCGGAGGCCGCGGGAGCTTTGGATTTCGCCATGCCCAAGGCGTAGCACGCTCGGCGCCGCGGCGGGAGGTGGGAGCTGTGATAGGATCGGGCATGGCCGTCCTGCTTTCCGAAAATTTCCGCGCTCTGTTCTATGCCCCGCTCTATGCCGCCATGGTGACCGGCGCGTTTGAAAGGGCAGGCGTCGAGGTCGAATTGCGGCCCTCGCCGGACCCTGCCTCGGCCGGCAAGGCCCTGCGCGCCCGCGAAGTCGACGTCATGTGGGGTGGACCGTTGCGGGTGATGATGTTGCGCAATGCTGAGCCATCGGCGGACCTGGTCTGCTTCTGCGATGTCGTGGCGCGAGATCCCTTCTTCGTCGTGGGGGCAAGGCCGCGGCCGAATTTCACGCTGCCCGATCTTCTCTCGGTGAAGCTCGCCACTGTTTCCGAAGTGCCTACGCCCTGGATCTGCCTGCAGGACGATCTGCGGCGAGCGGGTCTCGATCCCGCGCGAGTCGACCGGATCACGGATGGTACGATGGGTGAGAACGAGATGGCGTTGCGCGAAGGCAGGGTCGATGCCGTGCAACTCTTCCAGCCTTATGCCGAGCAACTGGTATCGTCGGGCGCGGGCTATGTCTGGTATGCCGCCGCCAATCGCGGCCTCACTGCCTATACGACGCTGGTCACGCGCCGCGACGTGCTGGCCGAACGTGCCGACGAATTGGTGCGGATGATCCGCGGTGTCGCTGAAACCCTGAAATGGTTCGACGAGGCTCCGGCCTTCGACATTGCGGGCAAGCTGCAATCCTACTTCCCGGATGTCCCGGTGCCGCTGTTCGCGGCCTGCATCGACCGCTATCGCGCGCTCCATCTCTGGGGGGCGCGATCCGGTGATCGACCGCGAGGGTTACGATCGCCTGCATGCGGCCATGCGCTCGGCCGGCGCCCTCTCGCGCGACATTCCGTTTGAGGATGTCGTTGATACGTCGCTCGCACGCCGCGCTATTCAGGCTTGATGCCTTTGGCATCGATGATCCTGCCCCAGCGACGGAACTCCGCTGCGACGAAGGCGGGCCTGCGCTTTGCGCCAGCAGGACCCGCTTCTCATTTGCAGTCCGTGCGACGTTCCGATGGGTTGCACGAAGGAGGAGAACGGCCTATTTAGCCGCCGTCATCGGGGAGTAGCCGGCCTCATTCAGAGGCGGATGCGTCAACAGACTTGGTCCTCACGGACTATGGCGTATCCGGCGATCAGCTTGGCGAGACCTTTGGCTTTCCAGCGTCTTCACCCGCGGGATCGGGCGGCGCTGGGAGCCATAGGTTCGTGCTCGATCCCGCCGAAGATGCCCCACGTGGAAGCCTTCCTTATTTCAGCCGGTCTCGTTGCCGTCGCCGAGATCGGCGACAAGACGCAGCTCTTGGCGATGATTCTCGCCACCCGCTACCGTCGTCCCGTCCCGATCATTCTCGGCATTCTGGTTGCGACCCTGGCCAATCATGCTCTGGCCGCCTGGGCTGGTGCCGCCGTTGCCGCCTGGCTGGGACCCGACGCCATGCGCTGGATTCTGGGGGGGCTGTTCCTCGCGATGGCCGGCTGGTGCCTGATCCCGGACAAGGAAGACGAAGGTCCCAAGGTTGCGGGTGCCGCCGGCGCCTTCGTCGCGACGGCGATCGCCTTCTTTCTGGTCGAGATCGGCGACAAGACTCAGATCGCCACGGTGGGACTCGCCGCACGCTTCAACGATCTCGTCGCCGTTACGGCAGGTACGACGCTTGGCATGATGATTGCCAACGTACCGTCGGTGCTGTTCGGCGACGTGCTGGCGCGCAGGGTGCCGTTGAAGCTCGTGCGCTCGCTGGCCGCCGCTGCCTTCGTGGTGTTGGGCGTCCTGGTCCTGTTGAAGATCGACATGGGTCTGCTTGGTTGATGGGCGTTCGGCTTTGGTCGACGTCACGAGGCCGTTACCGTTTGTTGTCGGTCCTCGTCCTGTTGTCGCCACAATCCGTAGCGAAAGTCACACCGTCTGCGATGGAGAGAATACTCAATATAATATCATGGCGACTGCTGTGACCGACGCAGACGGTCCTTCGGGGGGAATCAAAAAAGTTTGTTGAGATCGACCGTGCCGGCAATGGGCCGGGCGGGTGGAGACGTGTGTGCTTGTTCTTGATGTAGGAGTGTGGAGAGAGACGATGCGTATCGAATGGCCGTCGAAGTTGGCAATGGTGTTCGTCGTTGCTCTCGCTCCGCTGCTGTCTGCATGCGACGAACATGCTTCCGCCGACACGCCGAAGGTGGTCTCTCCCGATGTCGGAGTCGTCACGGTGAAGGCGGAACCGTTTGCCCTTGTCCGCGAGTTGCCGGGCCGCGTGGCGCCGACGCGCGTCGCCGACGTCCGGCCGCGCGTGTCCGGCATCGTCACCGCGCGCATGTTCAACCAGGGCAGCGACGTCAAGATCGGCGATCCGCTCTACCAGATCGATCCCAAGCCGTTCGAAGTCGAATTGCAGGCGAGCGAAGCCGCGCTGGAGAAGGCCAAGGCCGGACTCGACCTCGCGGTCCCGCAGGCGACGCGTTCGGCTGCGCTGGCCAAGACGCAGGCCATTTCCACGGCCCAGCACGAAATCGCCGTGGCCACGGTGAACCAGGCAAGGGCAGAGGTGGCCGCCCGTGAAGCCGACGTCGCCCGCGCGAAGCTCAATCTCGAATATGCCACCATCCGCGCGCCGATCAGTGGCCGCATCGGCGCGGCGCGCACCAGCGAAGGCGCGCTGGTCGTGCAGAACGACACGTCCAATCTCGCGACCATCCAGCAGCTCGATCCGATCTATGCCGACTTCACCCAGTCGGCCGCCGAACTCAACAAGCTGCGCCGCGCCGTCGAGTCGGGCGACCTTGAACGCATTGCCCCCGATTCCGTGAAGGTCCGGCTGCTGCTCGACGACGGCACGCGCTATCCGCTGACCGGCAAGCTGCTCTTCTCCGAGGCGCGCGTCGATGCGTCGACCGGCCAGGTGACCTTGCGCGGCGAATTCCTCAATCCCGACAAGGTGCTCCTGCCGGGCATGTATGTCCGCGTCCTGATCGAGCAGGGCATCGACAGCGATGCGATCACGCTGCCGGAGCAGGCCATCCAGCGCAACGGCGGTGGCGGCAGCGAAGTGTTCGTGATCAAGGACGACAATCGCGCCGCGATCCAGCCGGTGCGCCTGGGGGGATTGCAGGACGGCAAGTGGCTGGTGCTCGGCGGCCTGAAGCCGGGCGACCGCGTCGTGGTCGATGGCTTCCAGAAGTTCGTGGCCGGCGATGCCGTCAATCCGCGGTCGCTCAGCCAGTCGGCCGAAGCCAGCGACGACGACAATTCGCTCAAGACCATCAGCGCGACCCGTTGACGTCCTAGCGATCCACCATGCCGAGTTTCTTCATCGATCGGCCCATCTTCGCGTGGGTCGTTGCACTCTTCATTTGCCTGATCGGCGCGATCTCCGTGCCGTTGCTGGCGATTGCGCAGTATCCGATCATCGCGCCGCCCTCGATCTCGGTGAGTACGAGCTATCCCGGCGCGTCGCCGGAGAATCTCTACAACAGCGTAACGCGCCTCATCGAGGAGGAGCTGAACGGCGCCTCCGGCATCCTGAACTTCGAGTCGGCCAGCGACTCGCTGGGGCAGGTCGAGATCATCGCGAACTTCGAGCCCGGCACCGATCCCAGCATGGCCTCGGTCGAGGTGCAGAACCGCATCAAGCGCGTGGAAGCGCGCCTGCCGCGTTCGGTGATCCAGCAGGGCATCCTGATCGAGGAAGCCTCGAGCGCGGTGCTGCAGATCATCACGCTGACCTCGACCGATGGCAGCCTCGACGAGGTTGGCCTCGGCGACTTCATGGTGCGCAACGTCCTGGGCGAGATCCGGCGCATTCCCGGTGTCGGCCGTGCGACGCTTTACTCGACGGAGCGGTCGCTGCGCGTCTGGGTCGATCCCTCCAAGCTGGTGGGCTATGGGCTGACGGCGGACGACGTCACGCGGGCGATCAACGCCCAGAATGCCCAGGTCGCCTCCGGCAGCGTCGGCGCCGAGCCCAGCACGCCGCAGCAACCCGTGTCGGCGCTGGTCCTGGTGAAGGGCCAGCTCGGCACACCCGAGGAGTTCGGCGCCATCGTGCTGCGCGCCAATCCGGACGGCTCGACCGTGCGGCTGCGCGACGTCGCCCGCGTCGAGATCGGCGGCATGGGCTATCAGTTCACCACCCGCCTGAACGGAAAGCCGACGGCCGGCCTCTCGGTGCTGCTGTCGCCGACCGGCAACGCGCTCGCCACGGCCAGTGCGGTCGAGGCGAAGATGAAGGAGCTGTCGCGCTTCTTCCCCGCCAACATCAGCTACCAGATCCCCTACAACATCACGCCGGTCGTGAAGGCCTCCATCCAGAAGGTCGTCATGACCCTGATCGAGGCGGTGGTGCTGGTCTTCATCGTGATGTTCCTGTTCCTGCAGAACATCCGCTACACCATCATTCCGACCATCGTGGTGCCTGTCGCCCTTCTCGGCACCTGCGCGACGCTGCTGGCGGTGGGCTACTCGATCAACATGCTGACCTTGTTCGGCATGGTGCTGGCCATCGGCATCCTTGTCGACGACGCCATCGTGGTGGTCGAGAATGTCGAGCGTATCATGGCGGAGGAGGGGCTGTCGCCCAAGGACGCCACCCGCAAGGCGATGACCCAGATCACCAGCGCGATCGTCGGCATCACCCTGGTCCTGGTCGCGGTATTCCTGCCCATGGCCTTCTTCCCGGGCTCGGTCGGCATCATCTATCGCCAGTTTTCCGTCACCATGGTGGCAGCCATCGGCTTCTCCGCCCTGATGGCGCTGTCGCTGACGCCGGCACTCTGCGCCACCCTGTTGAAGCCAGTGGAAGCCGGCCACGGCCATGCCAAGCGCGGCCTGTTCGGGCTGTTCAACCGCACGCTGGACGGGGTGCGCGACCGCTATACCGGTGTCGTCGGCTGGTCGCTGAAGCGCACGGGCCGCCTGATGGCGATCTATGCTGCCCTGCTGATTGCGCTGGGCTGGGCGTTCGTGCGGCTGCCCGGCGGATTCCTGCCGATCGACGACCAAGGTTTCATCACCACGGACGTGCAGACGCCTGCCGACGCCTCGTACAATCGCACACAGGCCGCGGTGGAGAAGGTCGAGAAGTACCTGGCGGACAAGCCCGGCGTCGAGGATGTCACTTTCATCACCGGCTACAGCTTCCTCGGCCAGGGCCTGAACACGGCCCAGGCTTTCATCACCCTGAAGGACTGGTCCGAGCGCGGACCGAAGGAATCGGCAGCCGCGATTGTCGCCGACATCAACCGCGACATGGCGGCGATCCGCGACGCCGAGGTCTCGGCCCTGCAGCCGCCGCCGATCGACAATCTCGGCAATTCGGCGGGCTTCAGCTTCCGCTTGCAGGACCGCGGCCAGAAAGGCCAGGCGGCGCTGAACCGGGCAGCGGAGCAGCTGGTCGCCACGGCCAATGCCAGCCCGATCCTGCAGAACGTCTACGTCGAAGGTCTGCCGGCGGCGCCGCAGGTCAATCTGATGATCGACCGCGAGAAGGCGAGTGCCTTCGGTGTCACCTTCGAGGACATCAACAGCACGATCTCGACCAATCTCGGCTCGGCCTACGTCAACGACTTCCCCAACCAGGGCCGCATGCAGCGGGTGATCGTGCAGAGCGAAGCGGCGAGCCGCATGAATCCCGACGGCATCCTGGGATACAACGTCAGGAACTCGCTGGGGCAGCTCGTGCCGTTTTCGTCCTTTGCCACGGTCGAATGGGCGAAGGGGCCGACACAGATCGTGGGCTTCAACTACTATCCTTCCGTTCGCATCAGCGGCGAGGCGAAGCCCGGCTATACCAGCGGCGATGCACTCGCCGAGATGGAACGGCTTGCCGGCCAGTTGCCGCGCGGCTTCGGTTACGAATGGACCGGGCAGTCGCTGCAGGAGAAGCTCTCGGGGTCGCAGGTGCCGTTCCTGTTGGCCCTGTCGGCTCTGGTCGTCTTCCTCTGCCTCGCCGCTCTCTACGAGAGCTGGACGATTCCCATCGCCGTGCTGCTGACAGTGCCGCTCGGCATGGCCGGCGCGGTGGCCGCGGCCAATCTGCGTGGGCTTTCCAACGACGTCTATTTCACGGTCGGGCTGATCACCATCATCGGCCTTGCTGCGAAGGATGCCATCCTGATCATCGAGTTCGCCAAGGATCTGCGCGCCCGCGGCAAGCCGCTCGTCGAGGCGACACTCGAAGCCTGCAAGCTGCGCTTCCGGCCGATTCTTATGACCGGCTTTGCCTTTGTCTGCGGTGTGCTGCCGATGGCGATCGCAACCGGCGCCGGCGGCAAGAGCCAGCAGGCTCTGGGCACCGGCGTCATGGGCGGCATGATCGCTGTCGTGGTGCTCGCCCTGCTGATGGTGCCGGTGTTCTTCGTCGTCGTGCAGCGGGTCCTTGGGCGCGATCGCGAGAAGAAGGCAGCGACCGCCACGCCGCCGGCGTCAGTCCAGCAACCAGCGGAATGACCGGCGGAGCTCGGCGGCGCCCTCGGTCTCGAACCAGCGCCCATGCGCGATGATTACGCGCTCGGGGTTCCAGGCGATCATCCTCTCGACGGCGGCCTTCATCGCAGGCCGTTGCCGGGCGAAGGTCGCGCGCAGGTCGCGCGGCGTCTGGCCGTCGGGCGCCGCGACGCCGCCGAGCTTCGTCAGCCAACGCAGGGCGAGCGATCCGACCTTGTGCGGCTCGAAGTTCTCGATGAGGTCGGCGAGCACGAGGGTGCGGGTCGGTCGATGGAAGAACACGACCTCGGTCATGAAGCTGCCGGCTACCGGCAGGGTGGCGATCGTCTCGTCCCAGGGATAGCCCGCCTCCCGGCCGAGCGTGAGAAAGCCCGGTGCGATGTGGCCCTTCGCCTGTTCCTCGACCCGCGGCGCCAGCCACACATCGGCGCCGGGGAAGGCGGCTTGCCATTCCGGGATCCACCAATAGTGGATGCGGTTGGGGCCGACGATCCAGCGCACCCGGCCTGTCGCCTCGATCTCCGCCTGCAGCGTCGGCGGGAGCGGCGTGGGCGAATGGATGAAGAGATCGCCGCCGAGCCGGATCACCGTCATGCGGGTCGGAAACGGCATCTTGAAGCCCGGCAGAGCGCCAAAATGAATGATAGGCCCGTCGACGATCCAGAGATCGGGGGCGACGGGCTTCAGCGTGTTCAGCGGCGGGTAGGTGGCCTCGGCGTCGTGGCTTGTCATGTCGCAGACGACAAGTGCCGCCGGACGTCTACGGCTTCTGCTCGTCTTTGCCCCAACCTTTCTTCTCGGCGTCGAAGAAGGAGGCGAAGACCTTGCGGATCGTGCTTTCGGCGATGTCGCGGGTGATGAACACGACGCGACTCTTGCGGTCGTCACCCTCGGGCCAGGCATCGAGCGTCGCCGGCGGATGGAAGACGTGCTGCACGCCGTGGATGACCACCGGCTTGTCGGTATCCTTGACGTTCAGGATGCCCTTCATGCGCAGGAGGTCGGGCCCGCGATAGGTCACCAGCGCATCGAAGGCGGCCGCGACCGTCGACCAGCTCATCGGCTCGTCGAAAGTCATGCAGAAAGCCTTGATGCGATCGTCGTGGCGGTTGGGGTTGTGCGGGTCCTGTTCGCCGCCGTGCTCGTGTCCGTGATCGTGGTGGTCGTGACCATGATCATGGCCATGCCCGTGCCCATGATGGTGGTGATGACCATCGCCGCCATGCTCGTGCTCGTAGGCTTCCTCGTGCAGCCAGCGCTTCACGTCGGCGGTCTTGGTCTCGGGATTGTAAAGACCGGCATTCAGGATCTGGTTGGGGTCGACCTCGCCGCCGGAAATGGCATGGAACGGCGCGCCGGGGTTGAGCTGGTGCAGGCGGCCCTTGAGCTGCTCAAGCTTCGGTGCATCGCTGATGTCGGTCTTGGTGAGCAGCAGCCGGTCGGCCACCGCGGCCTGCTTCACCGCTTCCTCGTGATTGTCGAGCGTGCTCTCGCCGTTCACGCCGTCGACCGTCGTCACCACGCCGTCGAGGCGATAGCGCGAGGCGAGGAGCGGGTCGGTCATCAGCGTGTGCAGGATGGGGGCGGGGTCGGCCAGGCCGGTGGTCTCTACCACCATGCGCTTGAACGGCGTCACCTCACCGCGCGAGCGCTTCAGGAACAGCTCGCTCATGGTGCGGACCAGGTCGCCGCGCACGGTGCAGCAGAGGCAGCCCGAGTTCAGCGTGACCATGCCCTCGTCGTCGGACTTCTCGACCAGCAGATGATCGAGCCCGATCTCGCCGAACTCGTTGATGATCACGGCGGTGTCGGCCAGTTCCGGTCGTCGCAGCAGCTTGTTCAGGAGGGTGGTCTTGCCACTGCCGAGGAAGCCCGTCAGCACGGTGACGGGAATGCGCTGTTCGGCGGCGTTCTGCGTGTCACTCATGAAACTCTCGCTACGAAGGAGGTCACGCCAGCCAGAAGCGCTCGGTCTTCTTGAAGTCCTTCCAGGCCCGTTCCAGCTTGCGACGGCGGCGCTTGTCGCCACCCGCCGCCTGCTTGGCGAGGGCCTTGAGCGCACCAGCCACGTCTTCCGTCGGCCGGGTCGCCGTGGCGATGTCAGCCAGCATCTGGGCTGCCACCGCGCGGTCGTTCAAGGCACCGAGCGCGCCCTGCAGGCGCACTGTTGCCTCGATATAGGGCTTGGCTGCTGCAGAGGCAAAGGCGGGCTGCAGGAAGGTCGCCGCATAGCGCTGTTTCTTGATCGCGATGCGCAGCTCGTGCAGCTCCTCGGTATTGAGCTCTTCGAGACCGCGGCCGCGCCGCTCCACCTTGCGGTGCCGTTTCTCAAGCACTTCCCGGCCGAAATCGTCGAGGCGGGTATTCCGGCCCGACGGCGGCTGGTCGGCAAAGGCAGTGAGCTGTCGGTCGAACGCATTGTATCGGGCGCCGGACAGGGCGGCGCGGGCCCGTTGCAGGTGGACGGCGGCAAGCCGGGCGGCGATGCGGCTCACTGCCGGCGGAACCCCTTCGACGGTCTCGGTGAGGAAGACGTGCAGGTCGCGGGCCGGGGCACATTCGCCGGCCAGCCACCTGGCTTCGGCCGACAGGGAGCGGACGACCGGGCCGTTGAGAGCGCCGCGGAAGACGCTGAAAGCCGCGCGCATCTGCCGAAAAGCCACTCGCGTCTGATGGATCCCGATCGGCCGGCGGCTCTGCAGGACGATGGCGCGATACTTGGAAAGATCGACATGGCAACCCGCCACGATGAGCCGCAGGGCGACATCGGGGGCCATTTCAGGGGAGAATTTGGTCGCGCGGGCCGCCATGCAGACCGACCGTAACGGCTGCCGACGATGGGGCAACCGCAAAGAACGACAGTCTAGTGAAGGTTTTATTGCATCAGGCCTAATGCGCGTTCCAGCCGGAATTTGCGGATTTCGCTGGCCGGCCGGGCGTTTAGCGGAAATTCCGCACCAGCCTTTACAGTAGCGGTGGCGGGTCGGCGTGCTTTAGAGTCGCGCCCATGAGTATCGATGCGGTTGCCTTCAAGAAGGGCATGCGCCACCTCGCGGCGAGCGTCACCCTGATCACTACCAGGCATCAGGAGCTGCGCGGCGGGCTGACGGCGACGGCGGTCTGTTCGGTTTCCGCCGAACCGCCGCAGATTCTGGTCTGCGTCAACAAGACCGCGAGCGCCCACGACCCGATTGGCGAGGCGGGTCTCTTCTGCGTCAATATCCTGGCGCCCGATCATCGCAAGCTGGCGGAGCGTTTTGCCGGCATGGACGGCATTGAAGGCGACGAGCGCTTCTGCGACATGGGCGATTGGTTCACCCTTTCGACCGGTGCGCCGGTGCTGAAGGGGTGTCCCGTCTCGTTCGACTGCAAGCTGGTGACCAAGGTCGCGGCCGGGACGCACACGATCTATATCGGCGAGATCGTCGACCTCGCCCTCGATCCCGAAGCGAAGCCCCTGCTCTATGCCGATGGCGCCTTTGTCCACGTCGATGCCCTGAAACACGCTAACGCCGCCTGAGCGACAGGGGCACCGCCTGGACGCTCCCCGGGGTTGCACTGCGGCGCGAACCCTCTATGTTCCGGCCCGCCGAAACGGACGCCTGCTGGGGCGTAGCCAAGCGGTAAGGCAGAGGATTTTGATTCCTCCATTCCCAGGTTCGAATCCTGGCGCCCCAGCCAATCGCCTTCCTAGATTGAACATTGCCAATGTTGCGGCAACGGGGCCGCGACGTCCGGAGGCCTAGCGTTCACCTCACGAGCCTGTCGCTCGAAGAGGAGAACAGTTATGAAGGTCTTCAAGGGGATTACTGCAGCGCTGCTCGGAACCACCCTGCTGGCGGGCACCGTCTATGCCCAGCAGACGCCATCCGCGCCTGCGCAGGCTGCCGCACCGACGGCCCAGCAGAAGGAAGCCGCCCGCGACCTCGCCAAGCTGTCGGCTGATGGTGCCAGTGCCTTCCGCGCGCTTCACCTCGCCCGCGTCGCGATCTTCGATGCCGATCCCGCCGCCGCGAAGAAGCTGGTTGCCGATGCGCGTGCCGCGCTGGCCAAGGCCAAGGCCGATTCGACGGCCTTCCAGAAGGCCGAGGCGGATTTCAAGATGCCGAAGGGCGTGAAGGGCGCGCCGGCTGCCGGCTCGGCATCCACGCAGCCTGTCGCATGGCTGCCGATCGACGGTCAGCTCACCTTGGACGAAGACTTCGTGGCAACCCCCGCCAAGGCTGCGGCCGTTGCCGAGGCGAACAAGTCGCTGGAGAAGGGCAACCGCGCCGAGGCCATCGAAAAGCTTCGCGTCGCCGACGTGAAGGTCATGTTTGCGATGGCTCTGGCGCCGCTCGACAAGACCGTGGCCGACGTCGACCTGTCAGCGAAACTTCTCGACGAAGGCAAGTACTACGAAGCCAATGCCGCCCTGAAGAAGGTCGAGGAAGGCGTCCGCTACGACGCGATTCTCGCTACTGCTCAGCCGGCGAAGGCCGAAGCGCCGAAGCAGAAGTAGCGAGGAGAACGCAAATCTATCCGATGCCGGACAGATTGCGACTTCGAGGCGGCGGCCGTCCTTGGCTGGAGGACGGCCGTCTCCTAGTCTCGGAGCGGTAACACCGAGACGCACGAGGTATCATCATGGCTGGCAAACCCACGATCGTTCTTGTTCATGGTTTCTGGGGTGGTGCAGCCCATTGGAGCAAGGTGATCCTCGAGCTTTCGCGCAAAGGTCACACCGGGCTGCGCGCTGTCGAACTGCCGCTGACTTCGCTGGCCGATGATGCCGAACGCACGCGCAAGATGGTCGCCCAGCAATACGGGCCTGTGTTGCTGGTCGGGCATTCCTACGGTGGCGCGGTGATCAGCGAGGCGGGTAATCTGCCCAACGTCGTCGGTCTGGTTTACGTCGCCGCCTTCGCGCCCGATGCCGGGGAAAGCCCCGGTGGAATCAGCCAGGCCTTGCCGCCCGCGGCCATCGCGAATCTCGCGCCCGACAGCGATGGCTATCTGTGGATCAAGGCCGACAAGTTCCACGAAAGCTTCTGCCAGGACCTCAGCCAGGACGAAGGTCTGGTAATGGCGGTGACGCAGAAGGCGCCGCTCGCGAGCACTTTCGGCAATGCGGTCACGGCGCCGGCATGGAAGCAGAAGCCGTCCTGGTATCAGGTTTCAAGCGCCGACCGGATGATCAATCCCGAGAATCAAAAGCGCATGGCTGAGCGGATGAAGCCACGCAGGATCGTCACGCTGGAGGCCAGCCATGCTTCTCTTGCCTCCCGAGCGGTCGAAGTCTCTGCATTGATCGCCGAGGCTGCCGCCGACGGAGCCTGAAGCGGTCGCCGAAGGTTAAGCCCGCCGCATCGTACGTTCACGGGCTCGCCAGATCCGGGCGAGCCGCGTCGCGCGGTCCTGCTCTGTCGTAAAGAGGTCGGGCAGCCCTTCCTTGCTGTCGGCCAGCAGCCGTTCTTCGAGGGCCGCATGGAGCTCGCTGCGGCCGTCGGCCAGGAGGTGTTCGACTGCCGCGCCGCGCTCGGCCAGCCGCCGAGACACGAGTACCGTGCGATGGCAGTCGAGCGGCTCTTTTTCGGCGCACATCAGGCAGAGCGTGGTGTCCGCGGCGCCGGCGACCAGGCGGTCCAGGGCCTCGCCGAATTCCGGCCTCGCCGCCAGTGCCTCGTAGCTGCCGCCTGCTTGAGGCTTTCCTCCGAGCGCGGCGCCTTCGTAGCGGTAGAGAATGTCGGCCGTGGCGAGACGGGCCGCCAGTCGCTCGCGCCCGAATTGCGGAAAGCGCCGCGAATAGGGTGTCGAGCGCACGTCGACCAGCACTTCGACGCCGGCCGCGGTCAGGAGATCGACGAAGCGTTCGACTGGATGATTGGAATGGCCGATGGTCTTGACCGGTTTCATGCGAGCTGCCGGACCAGATCGATGAAGCCCAGTGTCGCGGCCGAATGTTCGTCGCGACGGCAGGCCAGATTGAGCGGCACCTTGAGCGCAGGCCGCCCGGTGAGGGGGCGATAGGTTACACCCTCCAGGGGGAGGCGGCTCAAGGAGGCCGGGACGATGGTGATCCCCAGCCCCGCGGCGACGAGATTGAGGGTGGAGACGATGCGCGGCGCCTCCTGGCTGACATGGGGGCTGAAACCCGCTTCGCTGCAGGCGGCGATGATCACGTCGTAGAGGCCGCGGCCGTCGGGCCGGCGATAGAGGATGAAATCCTCGGCCGCGAGATCCTTCAGGGTGAGCTTCGGCCGGCGTGTCAGACGATGGCGAGCCGGTAGCGCGACCGACATTTCCTCCTGCAGCAATGCATGCACGGTGAGCCCCTGCGGGTCGGCAAGGCCCGCGCGGACGAAGGCGATATCCAGCCGCTCCTCGCGCAGGCCGGCCAGGAGTTCGCCGGAACTGCTCTCCTCCAGCACGAAAGAAACATCGGGCCGCGTGCTGCGGAACTCGCGAATCGCGCGCGCCACCAGCGGATGGAAGGGCGCCGAGGTAGTGAAGCCCACGGCGATACGGCCGGTCTCGCCGCGTGCGGTGCGACGGGCCCGCACGGTAGCTTGGTCGACAGCCGTGAGGATCGCTTCGGCATCGACCAGAAAGGCGCGGCCGGCATCGGTCAGGCTGACGCCGCGCGGATGGCGCACGAAGAGCGTCGCGTCGATCTCGCGTTCGAGGGCGCGTATCTGCTGCGACAGCGGCGGTTGCTGGATGTGGAGTTTCTCGGCCGCACGCGTGACATGCCCCTCATGGGCAACGGCGACGAAGTAGCGGAGATGGCGCAGTTCCACTGTATATACAGAGAGTATGGATATGCCACTTATCATATATTTGAGAGCTGAGTAAGCCCGACATAGCGTGCGGCCATTCGATTGGCGGGGGCGAGATGACGATCGCGATGGCAGCGGGCCTGGGGCTCCTGATGGTCTTCACGGCATTCCTCTCCGGCATCTTCGGGATGGCGGGCGGCATGGTGCTGATCGGCGTGCTGCTGTTCCTTTTGCCGCTGCCCATGGCGATGGTGCTGCATGCCGTGACGCAGATGGCCTCCAACGGGTGGCGCGCCGTCTTGTGGTGGCAGCACATCCAGTGGCGGATCACGGTCTTCTATGTGCTGGGCTGCTTCATTGCCGTCGGCGTCTGGTCGCTTACGCTTTACGTCCCCGAAAAGGCGATAGCGCTGCTCATGCTGGGCTTCTCGCCCTTTGTGCTGCGCATCGTGCCCGAACGGTTGTTGCCTACGACCCTCGGACCTTTGCAGGCGATGGGCGGCGGCATTGCGTGCATGGCGTTGATGCTGCTGACCGGCGTTACAGGCCCTTTGATCGACCAGCTCTTCCTGCGCTCGCAGATGAACCGGCGGCAGATCGTGGCGACCAAAGCCTCGTGCCAGGTGTTCGGTCATGGTTCGAAGCTTCTCTACTTTGGCGCGTTGATCGAACAGGCGGGCTCGGTCGAACCCTGGGTGCTGGCGATGGCGGTGGCTGCCTCGATGCTCGGCACGTCGCTCGGCAAGCAGATCCTCGAGCGTCTGTCGGACGGCCAGTTCCGCATGTGGGCCGGCCGTCTGATCACCGTGCTGGGCCTCTACTATGTCGGCTACGGCCTGTTGCTGCTGACAGGGGTCGCCTAGGCGGATCTTCCGGCGCGGCGGGACACAGGATCGTCGCGACCTGATTGTGGGCGCGGCGGAATTTCTGTGTAGGATGACCTGTGATCAAATCAGTATCGAAAGTTCCGCCGGGCTTTCGCGAAATCACCGAGGCGTCCGGCTTTGCCGCCGCCAACGGGCCATGGTTCGAGAAAGTCGAAGGCCGTCGTGTCTGGCGCGGCTTTCTGCCCGGTCCGCAACATGCCAACGCCCTGGGCATCGTCCATGGCGGGATGCTGGCAGCCTTTCTCGATTCGGCCCTGGGCTCGGTCGTATGGCGCGCCATCGACCGGCGCTGCGTGACCTTGCGGCTCACCCTCGATTATCTGTCGCCGGCTCGCGTCGGCGATTGGCTCGAGGCAACCGGCGAACTCGTGGGCCAGGACGAGCATATGGTGCATGTCCGGGGGCGCCTCTATGGTCCGCGTCACGATGTTCTGGGCGGGCTGGGCGACTTTGCGCTGCTCAGCGCCCGCCGGCAGCTTCCCATCAGGAGTTAGTGTGATCGACGACAATCCGCCCGAAGGCTTCATCCGTATCGACTTCGATCGCGGCCGGCCCGATCCGACCTTCAATACGCATATCGGCAACCTCTATGCCAAACGCGGCGAGAAGGGCACGCGCGACGAGTTCGTCATGGGCTTTCGCGTGCAGTCTCATATGTGCAATCCGGCGGGCGGTCTGCACGGCGGCATGATGATGAGCGTGGCCGATCTCGTCGGCACGATGGGCGGCGGTACCCTGGTGGGGCTGCGCAAGTTCCTGCCGACCGTGAACATGACTTTCGACTTCGTGGCGCCGGCCAGGGTCGGCGACTGGGTCGAAGGCCGTGCCGAGGTGGTGCGCCAGACCCGCTCGCTGCTCTTCACCAACATCTATCTGACCGTAGGCGAAGAGAAGATCCTGCGGGCCTCCTCGATTGCCAAGATCCCGTCGGGCGACGGCTTCACCTTCAACAAGGCCCGCCTGGCGCGCGAGGACGCGGCCTCGTCCTAGGCTGCTTTCTATCTGCTACGGTCTCTGCATGAGTAACGTGTTTCCCAAAGCCGTGCTGTTCGATCTGCTGACGGCATTGATCGATTCCTGGACGCTGTGGAATTCAGTGGCGGGTTCGGAGGCGGCAGGGCGGCGCTGGCGGGCCGAGTATCTGCGGCTGACCTATGGCTGTGGCGCCTATGTGCCCCACGAAACGCTGGTGCGCGATGCAGCGCGCAACACCGGACTCGCGGAAAGTGCGGCCGACGCGCTCGAAGCACGCTGGCTCGACCTGCCAGTGTGGAGCGGGGCACAACAGACTCTCGACGCGCTGAAGGGTCGGACCAGGCTTGCGGTGGTCACCAACTGCTCGATCCGGCTCGGCGCGCTTGCCGCCGCCCGCCTGAAGACTTCGTGGGATTGCGTGGTCACGGCGGAAGAAGCGGGCGCCTACAAGCCCGATCCGCGGCCCTATTGCTTGGCGCTCGAGCGGCTGGGAGTGGTGCCGCAAGAAGCGGCTTTTGTCGCCGGGTCGGGGTACGATCTCTTCGGCACGTCGGCCGTGGGCCTCAGGACCTACTGGCACAACCGTGTCGGCTTGGCGCGCCCTGACGGTGCCCCGGCTGCCGCTCTGGAACGGCCCACGCTGGACGATCTCATCCCCTGGCTCGAAGGACGCGTCTCGTGAAGCTGATGGACATCGAAACGCCGGCCGCGCTGATCGACGAGGCGCGCATGGCGGCGAACATCGACCGCATGCAATCGCACCTCTCGGCGCTCGGCGTGCGGTTGCGTCCGCATGTGAAGACCTCGAAGTGCATCGAGGTTGCGCGCCGTCAGCAGGAGGCAGGTGCCAAAGGCATCACGGTCTCGACGCTGAAGGAGGCGGAGCAGTTCTTTGCCGCAGGCTTCGCCGACATCCTCTATGCCGTCTGCATGGCGCCGGAGAAGCTCGACCGCGCCCTGGCCCTGATCCGTCGCGGGTGTGCACTCACCATCCTGGTCGATTCGGCGGCGGCCGCGCAGGCCGTGGTCGCCAAGGGCCGCGAAGCGGCTCACGCTTTCGAGGTGATGATCGAGATCGATTCCGACGGCCATCGTTCGGGCGTGCAGCCCGAAGCGGCGGAGTTGATCGAGATCGGCAGGGTCCTGCAGGAGGGCGGCCAGCGCCTGAAGGGCGTGCTGACCCATGCCGGCAGTTCTTACGATCTCGACACGGACGAGGCGCTGCAGAAGCTCGCCGAGCAGGAGCGGGCGCTTTGCGTGCGCGCGGCCGAACGGCTGCGTGCCGCCGGTATCGCCTGCCCCGAGGTCAGCGTCGGTTCGACTCCGACGGCACTTGCCGCCCGGAATCTCGTGGGCGTCACCGAGGTGCGCGCGGGCGTTTACGTCTTCTTCGATCTCGTGATGTCGAATGTCGGCGTCTGCACGCCGCAGCAGGTGGCGCTGTCGGTGCTGGCGACCGTGATCGGACATCAGCCGGAGAAGGGCTGGGTGATCGTCGATGCCGGCTGGATGGCCATGAGCCGCGATCGCGGCACGCAGCGCCAGAAGATCGACTATGGCTATGGCGCCGTCTGCGATGCGTCGGGCCGCGTGATCGACGGCCTGTTCGTGTCGGGCGCCAACCAGGAACACGGCATCATCTCGAGGCGTGATGGGGCCGCCGATCCCGGCGTGGTCGAGCGCTTCCCGATTGGCACCAAGCTGCGCCTGCTGCCCAACCATGCCTGCGCTACCGGCGCGCAGTATCCCCTCTATCTCGCGGTGTCGCCCGACGGTGACGCTACGCCATGGCAACGCTTCCAGGGCTGGTAGCTAGACCGTCGCGCCGAAATGGCTGCCAAGCGCGCGGCGGCCGGAGTCGGTGAGCCGCACGGTGCGGCTGCGGCGCAAGCGCTCGGCCCAGCCGCGCTTGAAGAAGGTGTCGGCGATGGCCGCTCCCAGTGCGCCCGAGATGTGTGGGCGCCGCTCGCTCCAGTCGAGGCACTGACGCGCGAAGTGGCGCGAGCTTGCCTGCCGCGCGCCGGGCAGATCGACACCCAGACGCTCGCAGAACAACTCGCCCGGCTGCGTGAGCTTCCAGTCGCGCGGACCTTTGGGTTCGAGATATCCGTGCTGGGTCAGCGAATCGGTGACGGCGATGCCGACCTGGCCTGCGAGGTGGTCGTAGCAGGTGCGGCAGAAGCGCAGGTCGGGATCGCGCCGCCAGGCAGCAGTCCGCGAGGCCGGTGTGGCGCGTGTGCCCGCCAGCGCCATCAGCGATTCGATAGCATGGGCCACGTCGGAAGAGGCCAGCCGGTAGAAGCGGTTGCGGCCCTGGGCGCGGGCCGCCAGCAGGTTCCCCTCGACCATGCGCGCGAGGTGTCCGCTCGCGGTCTGCGCCGTGATGCCGGCAGTGAGCGCGAGATCGGACGCGGTATGGGCGCGGCCGTCCATGAGGAGGGAGAGCATGGCGGCGCGCGCCGGGTCGCCCATCAGGGCGGCGACTTCGGAGAGAGCGTTCACGGTGATCATGGCCCGACTCTATGCCCGCGCCGGGCAGCCTGCCACGGTCAATGGTTCGGCTGTAGCCGAACCATTGACGCTACCGCTATCGCCACTTCGGGTTGGCGATGGCGATCTTGTCTGCGGTGGTGGCTTCGAGGTGCGCCATCAGGGCGGCGTCGCGCTCGTCGCGTTCACCGGCACGCAACTGGCGCGCCAGCTCGCGGTTGAGGTCCGCAAGCGTGCCGTCGCGGCCGAGCAGCTTGGCCAACCTTTCGTGCTCGCGCGCATCGGCGGCAGGGCCGAGGCGGGCTTCGCGTTCGAGAATGGCGAGCGAGTTCACGGCAACCCGCGTCTGGAAACCCAGCCGCGGGTCGGCGCGATCCAGCGCCGGCATCGCCTCCTCGCGCAGGAAGTCGGCGATGGCAGCCAGCAGCTCGCTGGCGGTCGGACGATCCTGCGCCATGTCAGCCTCCGGTCTTCAGCAGTTGCAGCAGGTCGACTTCGGTCTCGACGGCGCGTCGGCCGATCGAGGCGAGCTCCATGGACTGCTGCGCACCCGAGAGGTGCTTCCACGCCTGGGTGTGACAGATGATGCCCCAGCGCACCGTGCCGAACACCTCCCACCAATGCGCCCGCGCCGGATCGACCCTGATGCCGCCGGTGCGTTCGTAGGCGGCCCACAGCGCCTCGCGACTGCCGAAGCCGCCGGCCGGCTTGTCTATGGCGCCGAAGCGCCAGCTCTTCACGCACAGCCAGCCGAGATCTTCGATCGGATCGCCGAGATGCGCGCCTTCCCAGTCGAGGATTGCCGTCACGCCCGTCTCGTCGGCGAGATAGTTGCCGGTGCGATAGTCGCCATGCACCAGCACCGGCTGGGCTGTCGTCGGCGGCTTGCGCCGGTCGAGCCAGGCGAGGGCAAGCTCGAAGACCGGCTGCGAGGTGCCGAGCGTGTCGAGCAGGCCGCGCAGGCTCGCGATGTGGTCGCCGGCTTCGCGGCGGTCGAGCGGTGGCAGGGTCGCGGGATCGACGGCGTGGATGCGCGCCAGGATTTCGCCGAGTTGGCCTGCAATCTTCTCCCGAGCAACGGCATAGGGTGGATCGCGCAGCAGCTTGCGGGCGATGGCGATGCCGCCGACGCGGCGCATCACGAAGGCCTCGCCGAGCCCGTCCTGGGGGGCCAGCTCGAACAGCACTTCGGGGGCGCGGACGCCGGCCCGCCAGGCCGCCCGGATGACACGAAACTCGGTGTCTCGGTCGAGCGCCGCGGAGCGCTCGCTTCCGGCCCTGCTCTCGGTGGCTCCGAGAGTCGGCGGATCGCGGCGGAGGATCAGCTCGTGGCGGGCGCCGTCGACGAGGGCATCGAAGCTCCACGTCTGGCGCGATGCACCGCCAGATTGACGGGAGAGGCCGTCGATGGTCGCGGGGCGGCCGAAGTGGCGCCCTGCCGCAGCCGCCAGCCCCGATGCGACGGCTTCAGCTTCAGAGGGTATGTGAACGGTCATTTACCCGGACTGTGGCACAGGCCCCGCCCCATGGTAAGAGGGCGCGCCCAAACGGCACCTAGCGGGGAGATTGCCAGTGTCGAATGCCTTTGCCGCCATGAACGGCCTGTTTCTGGAAGACCTCAAGCCCGGCATGTCCGCCATGTTCGGCAAGACCGTGACCGAGGCCGATATCGCGGCGTTCGCCGGCGTCTCCGGCGATACCAACCCGATCCACCTGCACGACGGCTTCGCCCGCACGACGCGTTTCGGACAGCGTATCGCCCACGGCATGCTGAGCGGCGCCTTCATCTCGACGGTGATCGGCACCAAGCTGCCGGGCCCCGGCGCTGTCTACATTTCCCAGACCATGAACTTCATGGCGCCGGTGATGATCGGCGATACGATCACCGCCGTTGCCACCATCACCGCCATCGACGAAAAGCGCCGCCGCGTTACGCTCAAGACCCAGTGCCTGAACGGCGACAAGGTCGTGATCGACGGTGAAGCCACTGTGCTGGTGCCGCGGCGCGATGCAGCCTGATCGGGGCAACATGATCCCGACGTTCGACGATTGGCGGTCCGTCCCGGCCGAGTGGAAGGGCGGGGTGGTAGCGCTGGGCAATTTCGATGGCGTTCATCGCGGCCATCAGGCGTTGCTGGCCCAGGCGGCCGAACGGGCCGCCGCCCTCGACGTGCCCATGGTTGCGCTCACCTTCGAGCCGCATCCGCGCCGCTTCTTCGTGCCCGACACCGGCCCGTTCCGGCTAACCTTGCCGGCGGCAAAGACGAGATTGCTGGCGGAGTATGGCGTGCCGGCAGTGCTGGCGCAGCGTTTCGATGCCGCCTTTGCAGCCCTCACCGCCGATGCCTTCATCGCGGACGTGCTGTTGAAGGGCCTGGGGGTGCGGCACCTCGTCTGCGGCTACGATTTCACCTTCGGTGCGCGCCGCAGCGGCAATGTCGAACAGTTGCATGCCGAGGGCCAGGCCAAGGGCTTCGACGTCACCGTGCTCGATCCGGTGATGCGCGAAGGCGAGATCTATTCCTCGACGCGCATTCGCGAGGCGCTGCGTGCCGGCTGGGTCAGCGAGGCGGCCGGGCTGCTGGGCCATGGCTGGGAGATCGAGGGCTCCGTGGAGCTGGGCGACCAGCGCGGTCGCACCATCGGCTTCCCCACTGCCAACGTGGCGCTGGGCGAGCATCTGCGTCCGCGCTTCGGCGTCTATGCGGTGCGTGCGCTGGTCGACGGCAAGTGGCGCGATGCGGTGGCCAATCTCGGCAAGCGTCCGACATTCGGCAAGTTGCAGGAGAACTTCGAGGTCCATTTGTTCGACTTCACGGGCGACCTCTACGGCAAGGTGTTGCGCGTCGAACTGATCGACTTCATCCGGCCGGAGATGAAGTTCGCTGGCCTCGACCAGCTCAAGGCTCAGATCGCCGCCGACGGCGCGGCGGCGCGGACGCTTCTTGCCGACCGGCCCGCGACAAACCATCGATGAAGAGGTCGAGCGCGGCCTCGGCCGCCTGCGTCGACCGGAGATCGTGGACGCCCCACTGCGGCAGATGTCCGTCGGCCCACATGCGCGCCAACCCGTAGACCAGAGCGCGGCTCGCCAGCCGCGCCACCGCAGGATCGATCCTGGCGGCGTGGTCGTGCTGTTGCGCTTCGGCGAGCAGGCGGCTCATCAGGGCCTGCATTTCCCGGTTTTCGCGCACGATGGAGTCGGAGGCTTCGTAGTCGATCAAACGGCGGTCCGAAACCACGGCGAAATGGGTTGGATTCTCGTAGGCCCAGCGTAGATAAGCGCGGCCTATCTCGCGCAACTTGTCCAGCGGATCACTGGCAGCGGTGGCCGTCGCTGCGTCGAACACGGCGGCATGCAGCCTGTGAGTCGCTTCCTCGGCGACTGCGGTCATGAGACTGGTGCGCGTTGGAAAGTGGCGGAATGGCGCCCCCGGCGACACGCCTGCCCGACGTGCCGCCTCGCGCACCGTCACGGCTTCCGGACCGCCTTCTTCGATCAGCGCCAGCGTCGCATCGATCAGCACCTGGCGCAGATTGCCGTGATGATAGGTCGTCCGCGGCTTGGGTTTGCCGGCTCTGGTGGATGGGGCGCGCGTTGCCATGGTCGCTCCCACGCTAGCATCACGGGGACGTGAATGTAATCACTGCATACTTGAATTGCTTCCCTGCGAGCGGCGAATGTAATCGTCGATTACATTTGATGTTGCTCTGGAGAACGACATGACGCGCTCTCGTCCCTTGCTGAACGGTTGGCCGCTTTTGGGTGTTCTGTCCGCTGCCCTTCTCGCGATGACCGCCGCGATCGTTCTCGGGCATCGGCTGGACGTCGAAGGCGTCCGAATGGCGATCCGCGCCACGGCGCGGACGTCGTTCGTGCTGTTCGCGCTCGCCTTCAGTGCCAGTGCGTTCCTGACCTTGTGGCCGAATGTCTGGACGCGCTGGCAGCGGCGTAACCGCCGTCAGCTCGGTCTCGCCTTCGCCGTCTCGCACGGCTTTCACGCGTTGGCGATCCTGGCCTTCGCACGCCTCGACCCGGTGCAGTTCATGGCCCACACCAATGCCGTGACCTTTATTACCGGCGGCATTGCCTACGGCTTTATCGCGGCCATGGCGCTGACCTCGTTCGATCGCACTGCCGCCTGGCTCGGGCCGCGCGCCTGGCGGATGCTGCATTGGGTCGGCGGCTATTACCTCCTGATCTCTTTCCTGTTTGCGAACGGCAAGCGTATCGGCGCGAGCCCGCTCTATGGCCTGCCAGTCGTTCTCTTGCTGGTCGTGCTGCTGCTGCGAATACTGGCCTCGCGGCGGGCAGCTGCCGTTCGGCCGGCGCTGTCGCGCCCCTAAGCCGGCATTTCGAGACCGGGCTGCAGCGGAGGGCGGTCGGTTCGGCCTTCTTGACCCTCCGGACCCCCATCCCTAGATTGCCGGCCCTATGCTTATCGGGGCCTCTCAGGAGCGAATTACCCGCCCGGTCCGCTGACCGCGGCCGGGTTGTCCTGCTTGTCCGCGGCAGCCCCAGGGTCTGCCGCTTCCGCTCCTCCCAGTGCCGGGTTTCTCGTGACAACTGACTATAAATCCAGCGTTTTCCTGCCCAAGACCGACTTTCCGATGCGCGGCGGCCTTCCCAAGAAGGAGCCGGAGCTGCTGAAGCGCTGGGCCGACATGAAGCTGTGGGACCGTCTGCGCGCCGAGAGCAAGGGCCGGCCCAAGTTCGTGCTGCACGACGGCCCTCCCTACGCCAACGGCAACCTTCATATCGGGCATGCGCTGAACAAGATCCTGAAGGATCTGGTGAGCCGCACCCAGCAGATGCTGGGCAAGGACAGCCACTATGTGCCGGGCTGGGACTGCCATGGCCTGCCGATCGAGTGGAAGATCGAGGAGCAGTACCGGGCCAAGAAGCGCGACAAGGACCAGATCCCGGTGGTCGAGTTCCGCAAGGAATGCCGCGCCTTCGCCGATCACTGGATCACGGTGCAGCGCGAGGAGTTCAAGCGGCTCGGCGTCGATGGCGACTGGGACAACTACTACTCGACGATGAAGTACGAGTCCGAGGCCGTCATCGTGGGCGAACTCGGCAAGTTCCTGATGAATGGCGGGCTCTACAAGGGCTCCAAGGCCGTGCTGTGGAGCGTCGTCGAGAAGACGGCGCTGGCCGAGGCCGAGATCGAGTATCACGACCACGTCTCCGACACCGTCCATGTGCGCTTCCCGGTCCTGAAGTCGGCGGGCGGCAAGCTCGACGGCGCCTCGGTAGTGATCTGGACGACCACGCCCTGGACCATGCCGGGCAACCGCGCACTGGCCTACGGACCCGAGATCGCCTACGCGCTGGTCGAAGTGGCCGCTGTCGGCGAAGGCAGCAAGGCCCGCGTCGGCGAGAAGATGGTGCTGGCCAAGGAGCTGGTCGACTCCGTCGCCGAAACGGCGAACTTCACGCCCAGGCATCTCGCCGATCTTGCCGCTGCCGACCTCGAAGGCGCGATCGCTGCGCATCCGTTGCGCGGCCAGGGCTACGAATTCGACGTGCGTCTACTGCCCGGTGCCTTCGTCACAGCCGATGCCGGCACGGGCTTCGTGCATATCGCGCCGGGCCATGGCGCCGACGACTATGAGCTGGGCGTGACTAATGGCGTCGAGGTGCCGGATACGGTGGCCGAGGATGGCACCTACTATCCGCACGTGCCGCTGTTCGCCGGCAAGCGTGTCTACACGCCGGAAGGCAAGAAGGGCGACGCCAACCGCACCGTGATCGCCGCGCTCGACGAGGCCGGCAAGCTCCTGGCCTCGGGCCGCATCACGCACAGCTATCCGCATTCCTGGCGTTCGAAGGCGCCGGTCATCTTCCGCAACGCGCCGCAATGGTTCATTGCCATGGACAAGCCGATCGCCGAGATCGGCGGCACGCTCCGCGAGAAGGCGCTGGCGGCCATCGATGCGACGCGCTTCGTGCCGCGCGCCGGCTACAATCGCCTGCGGTCGATGATCGAGACGCGGCCCGACTGGAACGTGTCGCGCCAGCGCGCCTGGGGCGTGCCGATCGCGGTGTTCGTGAACAAGCAGACGGGCGAACCGCTGCGTGACGCCGAAGTGATGGGCCGCATCGTCGAAGCCTTCAAGCAGGAGGGCGCCGACGTCTGGTTCGACAGTCCGCCCGAACGCTTCCTCGGCAACAAATACAACGCCGCCGACTTCGAGCAGGTGACCGACATTCTCGACGTCTGGTTCGACTCGGGCTCGACGCATGTCTTCACGCTCGAAGGCAATCCCGACCTCAAGTGGCCGGCCGACCTCTATCTCGAAGGCTCGGACCAGCATCGCGGCTGGTTCCATTCCTCGCTGCTGGAAAGCTGCGGCACCCGCGGCCGCGCGCCCTATGACGGCGTGCTGACGCACGGCTTCACGCTCGACGAGCAGGGCCGCAAGATGTCCAAGTCGCTGGGCAACATCACGGCGCCGCAATCGGTGTGCGACCAGTATGGCGCCGACATCCTGCGCCTCTGGGTGGTCGGAACCGACTACACCGAGGACCAGCGCATCGGTCCGGAAATCCTGAAGCACCAGGCCGAGGCCTATCGCCGGCTGCGCAACACCCTGCGCTATCTGCTGGGCAGCCTCGACGGCTATTCGGCCGACGAGACGGTGGCGCATGCCGACATGCCCGAGCTGGAGCGCTGGGTGCTGCACCGGCTGGCCGAACTCGATGCGATCTTCCGGCCGGCGGTCGACGATTTCGACTTCCACCGGATCGCGACCGAGCTGCACAATTTCTGCGCGGTCGATCTCTCTGCCTTCTACTTCGACATCCGCAAGGATGCGATCTATTGCGACGCGGCCGGGTCGTTGCGTCGGCGGGCGGCGCGGACGGCGATGGCGGAGATCTTCTCCTTCCTCACCGCCTGGCTGGCGCCCATCACCTGCTTCACGGCCGAAGAGGCCTGGCTTGCGCGGCCGCAGGATGTGCCGGACGGCAAGGCCGACAGCGTGCATCTGCGTCTCTATCCGACGATCCCCGCGGGCTGGCTCGATGTCGGCCTCGGCGAGAAGTGGAAGACGGTGCGGGCGCTGCGCCGTGTCGTTACGGGAGCGTTGGAGCTAGAGCGGGCGGAGAAGCGGATCGGCTCGAGCCTGCAGGCCGCGCCGCATGTCCATGTCGCGCCGGAATATCTCGACGCCCTGAAGGGGCTCGACCTGGCGGAGATCTGCATCACCTCGG
>WBZX01000083.1_pt1 | contig 84511 bp, 83 predicted proteins | sample 5204211 | NCBI WGS metagenome assembly WBZX01 (sample SAMN12344362, study PRJNA552823) | activated sludge metagenome | biome: Activated sludge suspended growth; feature: Nitrification reactor; material: Wastewater; isolation source: activated sludge from nitrification reactor of wastewater... | reverse complement strand
CATGCGCAGGGAGTGGATCGCGTAGGGGCCGATGTCCCACATTGCACCGCCCCCTTGGGCGGGATCTCGTGCCAGCCGGTACATGCGCGCCGGGCGCATCATGAACGAATAGCTGGCACGTACCGAGCGGATTTCGCCGATCAAGCCGGAATCCACGATGGCTTTCACGCGGGCGTGTTGCGGGTGAAAGCGGTACATAAAGCCTTCCATTACCGTGACCTTCTGCTGGTTGGCGGCGGCTTCGATGGCGTCGATATCTGCCACGGCCAGCGCCATCGGTTTTTCAATCAACACGTGCTTGCCTTTGGCAATGGCGCGCAACGCCCATTCGGTGTGCTCCTCGTTGGCCATCGGCAGATAAACCGCTTCGACCTCAGTATTGTCGAGCAAGGCATCCAGTTGGTCGTATATCTGGACACCTTCAAGCTGCGGCGCATATTGGTGCAATGTCTCTGCTGCAGCGCCGGGACGACGGCTGGCAATGGCGACGAGTTGCGAATTGGGCGCCTCGACAATCGCGGGCAGCAGCCGCTCGTTGACACGGGCTGCGCCAAGGATGCCCCAGCGTAATTTTCGTGTTGGATTCATAGTGATTTGCCTTTTGGATGACGCAGATTATACTGTGAAATACTTGACTAAATCTATCAACAAAAGAGAGGAAAAGCTATGACCATACAAGTTGGAGAAACCCTGCCAGAAGGCGCTTTGACCGAGTGTGTCGAATTCGATCCGGCCAATGGTTGCCCGATGAACCCGCAAAAACTGGATGTTCTGCCCATGGTTAAGGGCAAGAAAATCGTGATTTTTGGGGTTCCCGGTGCATTTACGCCGCTGTGTTCGGCAAGGCACCTGCCGGGCTACGTCGAGCAGATCGATGCGCTCAAGGCCAAAGGTGTGGACGAAGTGTGGTGCATGGCGGTCAACGACGCGTTTGTCATGGCCGCTTGGGGCCGCGAACAAAAGGCGGGCGGCAAGGTTAGGCTGATGGCTGACGGTAGCGCCGAGTACGCCAAAAAGCTGGGCCTGGATCGTGACCTGACCGGCGGCGGCATGGGTGTACGTTGTTACCGTTTTGCCATGATTGTCGATGACGGCGTGGTGAAATATCTGGGTGTGGAGGCTTCTGGCAAGTTTGAGGTTTCAAACGTCGAAGCGGTACTTGCGCAGTTGTAATTCAATTGTGGTGTAACCACGGGAGACACGGGGAGCACCGGGAAAAAACATGGACGCCTTCTCTGCCTCCCTCCCCTTCAAGGGACGGGTTGGGATGGGCTGCTGTTATTTCGCCTGCCGGGTCTCGATTTGGCCATTGGCGGCAATCAGTACGCTACTCGCCAGTCCGCAGAAAATCCCGTGTTCCACTACGCCCGGTGTAGCGTTGAGTTGCTGGTTCAGCGTTCCGGCATCCATGCCGGGGTCGAATGTCATGTCCAATACCAGGCTGCCATGAGAAGTCACGGCCAGTCCGTCCTTGCTGGCATTCTGGCGTAGCCCGCCCTGCCCGCCGATTTTTTCCAATGATCGTTTCACCAGTTGCCACGCAAACGGCATGACTTCAATGGGGATGGCGTATTTTTCGCCGATGCGGCTCACCAGTTTGCCTTGATCGACCAACACGATAAATCGGTCGGCAGCACGGGCCAGCAGTTTCTCACGCACCAGATCGGCGCCACGGCCCTTGAGCAAGGTAAGATCGGGCGTCACTTCATCTGCACCGTCCACATACAGGTCGATGCGTGCCAGATGCTCCATTGCGGCGAGCGGTAAGCCCAGCGCCTGCGCCTTGATCGTGCTTACGACCGAGCTGGCGACAGCGGTGAACTGCAGGTCTTCCTTGTTGCGTCGGTGTGCAAGCTCTTCGATAAAACAGTTGGCCGTCGACCCCGTGCCAAGGCCGACCAGCATGCCGTTTTGTACCAGGTTTGCGGCATGATGCGCGACGAGTTCCTTGTCGTTCATGATCGACTCCAGCGAATAGATGTCGGGCCATTCTATCCGGCTCGTCAGCCAAAAAAAATGCCCGCGGTAAAAGCGGGCAAAAGGAGGAGACTACAACTACAGGGGGGCTGCAAAATTGTGATGCTTATTTCATGAAATGCTCTGCATAGCGTTTACTCATGCGCGACATCGGCATCAGCATCAAAATATCGGCGGTGTTGAAATCCGGGTCCCAGTGCGGCTCTCCGCACACCAGCGCGCCGGCACGCAGGTAGCCTTTGATCAGTGGCGGGCAGGTGGTTTCCATGTCGCGGCTGAGAGCCTCGATAGGCAGCGGGCAGCGCGGAAAAACATGATACTCGGTCGGCGCCATATGCTTTTTCTTGATCATGTTGTAAATCGCCGCCGCATTGTGGCCGCCATCTGCCATGCCTATGCTCGCGCAACCCATCATGTATTCGTAGCCGTTTTGCTGCATGAAACTGGCCAGCCCCGCCCAAAGCAGGCTGATCGTGGCGCCGCTGCGATAATCGCGATGCACGCAGGAGCGGCCGATTTCGACCAGTGAAGGAGCCAGATGCATCAGACGGGTGATGTCGAATTCGCCAGCAGAATAATAGCCGCCTGCTTCATTGGCCATGTGCGGGTCGAGGATGCGGTAAGTACCGACCACCTTGCCGGTACCGTAATCGCGCACCAGCAAATGCTCGCAAAAGGCATCAAATCCATCCCTGTCCAGCTCGTCCTTGTCCGGCAGGCGAGCGCCCATTTCTTCGACAAATACCTTGTAACGCAAGTGGCGTGCCTCATTTACTTCGGCTTGCGAGCGGGCAAAGCTGAACCCGAGCTTGCGCTTTTCGCGCGGCTGTTCAACGGCTGCAATCTGCTGCAACATCATCATCTCCTTTGTCTCTCGTCACTAAGCGGTACTTTATCGACGGAAGATGACTGGGCAGTTAAGGCGGTATGAAAGTTTTGCTACAAGAACAAGGTGTTAGTGTGAACGCTCCCTGACACGCAGTGGCTTGCGCGGAAGGTGTCAGCACAAGGAAAATGACCCGCACGAGGCGGGTCATCAGAGTGCTACCAGGAGAAGAACAAATCCTGATTCGATTAGAAGTCGAACTGGGCGCGGAAATTCAATGCCTTTTCTTCATCATTGGTGCATCGGTTGACTACGTTGTCAACACAGTCCATGTCTGTCTTGACGTAGTTCAGCACGTAGCGAACATTGGGATTCGGAATCCACTTAAGACCTACTGTCCAAGAGTCAGCCTCGTTAAACTCACCATTCTGGCCGGCTGCATTGAAGACGTCAGCGGTATCAGCAGCCTTGAAATCGCTAGCATCGAATTTGCTGTAACGCACGCCGATATCCCAAGCACCAAAACCAGGAGCTCCAGGAGCTACAAATTCGTTCTTTGGGCGGATACGATCACCAAACATGCCATTTTTATAAGTTGATGCATAGTTTTCACCGGTAATCAACCAATTGACCGAGGCATACCAAGCCTTGATATCCATGTCACCACGAGTGCCGCCTGTCACAAATTGAGTTGCGCCATTGCCCGGCTCAAATTGAGCCTTCAAGTATTCAGACTGGAATTTGAACGGCCCGTAAGCGACTGCAGCTTCCAGCCCGGTTCGTTTGATGTCGTAACCAGCATTTAGCGTGCCAGCCATAGTAAGAAGGTTTGTGCCACGCCCTTCGCTACGCAGAATGGACAAGCTAGTCGTTGTAATGTCGTTTTCACGAGACTTGGAGTAGGCTGCACCCAAGTGATAAACCGCTTCTTTATTTCCCATGAATTCAGCAATGTTTGCAGTTACGCGGCCTGTGTAGGTTTTGCCGTCGTTTACAATGTTTGCATCAGTGGCGTTAGCGCCTGCGGCATTCACCGGGCCTACGCCGTTAAACATCCCTAATGCGTAAGTCAGGCCTGAAACGGGAGTACCGTGCAATTGGGCGCCACGGTCAACTGCAGGAACTAATTGGGAAACAAAAGATCGCTCGGTGTAATTGATGAAGCGCGAGCTACCCAATTCCTCAAGTCCCATTGGCTGCTTGAATTGACCAAACTTGAACTGTGCTCCTTCCCAGTAGCGGGCATTCAGCCAAGCATAGAGCATGGCGCCATTGTTGGTAGTTACTTCAAAATCATAGGTGTTAAAGAATGTGCCTTTAGCGCCGAGGTATGCGCGACGAATGTCCCATGTGCCGGCTTGGTTGTTTGTGTCATCGTCACTGAATGTACGGTAGTCTGCCTGAACCCGGCCATTGACAGAAAACTTGTGCTGCTTGTCACCGGACTCCCAGGAAATGCCATCCTTGAACGAGGCCTTGATCTCGCTGCTCTTCTTGGCCTTTTCGGTGTCGCGAGTGCTATTGAATTCGTCATATTCCTGCTCGGACAGCACACCCTTGTCGCGCAGCTTTTTCAGCAGGTCATCGGTGGAGTCGGCCTTCGCACCGGCGGCGAGTCCGAACAGTGCGATACCGGCAACAGCGGCAACGGTGGCACGTAGCTTGAAACTAGTCATTGAAATGCTCCCTGAATTAAAAACAAGTAAAAATTGAAAGCCGGTATCAGGCTTTTACTTGGGAGCGGATTGTGACTAGTGAATGTTACAAACAGATGACAGTGTGCCTATTTTTTAATCAGGTGTGGTGAATTTGCAACAGTCGCTTTACGGGGCTGCAGCGTAGCCAGCAGCCTCTATGGCTGACTTCAATTGTCCAACTTGTACTTTGGCTGCATCAAAGCTGATTTCGGCCGTACCTTCGGTGTGTGACACTTCAGCTTCGATTACGCCATCAATTGCGCGTAGTGCATTGGCAATGGTGGCAGAACAGCCACCGCAGGCCATGCCGGTGATGTAAATGGTGGTTTTTTCCATAGAAGAATCCAATAGGGGGAAATGAGTCTGTTATGCGGCTAATTTTGCACTTGCCAGCCGATTCAGACTGATCCCATGTTCGGCGGCTTGCATGGCCAATGCGCGGTGAACTTCTGGTGGAATGCGCACCCGAAATTCACCGCTATAGTGTTTTTCTGCCAAGGGGAGCGGGAGCGTTTCGCCGGATGCCTGCATTTCGGCGGCGGTTTCTGCAACGGCTTGGCGGATGCCGGATAATGCTTCCTCTGGTGTTGGTGCCAGCCAGGACAGGGATGGAAACTCAGCGGCCAGGCCAACATGTTCGCCATCCTCAGGCGACCAGGTAACACGATAAGTGTAGTGATCAACGTTCATTTTTCATGCCTTCCAGTTTATCGATGGCGAGTAGTACCTGGCGGACCTGGTACGCTTTTGCCTTGCCTTTGTCATCCTGAATGTTGATGCGCGGGTCTCCGATCCAGGGCGTTTTGAAAACCGTGTGGCTGGTACCAGTTTGGCGTGCTGAACCAAAATAAATCTCGCAGACTTTCTTGAGTTCGGCAAACCGGACATTTGCGGGTTCCTGCCGCATCTGGTCGAGGATTTTTCTGGTCGATGACATTACCCTTATGGTATCAATAGTGGAACCATTTTTCAACGGCTGGCATATTAACCCGGATAATGGTCAAAGACGTTTTATCAGAATTTTCGCGACTTCCTGATCAGTCAGCAGCACCGGGTTTGTTTTCATACTGCTGCCGCGGCAGTTGGCGACGATGTGCGGGATATCGGCTTCTGTCATGCCATAGCTAGACAAGCGTGGTAGGCGGAGCTGCTCTGTCCATTGGGATAATACTTGCAGCAAAGCTTCACGCCCGGCGACATCATCCAAGGCCATATTTTGCGCCAGAACCTTGCCGACGTGCGCGTATTTCCACAGCACGTCGGACCCCGGCTCGCGTTGTTCGATCGCGGCCGAATTCATCTCAGTGCAAGCCGCGACCAGTGTGCCGCAGACGACGCCGTGCGGAATAGGGAAGAAAGCACCGAGAGGAGCTGCCAGCCCATGTACCGAACCCAGCCCCACTTGTGCCAGCGTGATGCCGGAAAGCCAGGCGGCATAGAGCAGTTCGCCCCGGGCATCGGCCGCGCGCGGCGTGGCATCAAACCAGTCCAGCAGGCCGTCGCGCACCATGCGGATGCCGGACATGGCAAGTGCGTCGGTAAACGGGTTGGCCTTGGTCGAGACGTAGGATTCCAGTAATTGGGTGAGCGCATCCATGCCATTGGCGGCGATTTGCGCGGGCGGGCAGGTGGCGAGCAGATCGGGGTCGAGGATGGCGTGTTGCGGCACCAGCATTTCGTGGCGGAAGGATTTCTTGAAGCCATCCGGGCCTTGTACCGAGAGCACGGCATTTTTGGTGGCTTCCGACCCTGTGCCCGCAGTGGTCGGTACTGCGATGAACGGTACCGACGGGCCGGGATAGGGCAGTTCCGGCCCAACTCCTTCGAGAAAATCCATGACTGAATTCGGTATCCGCAATAGCCCGGCAATGGCCTTGGCGGCATCCAGTACGCTGCCGCCGCCGATGCCGATGACGACATCTATATCGGCATCGCGAAACTGTACGGCGGCATTGTCGGCCAATTGCGGCGAGGGTTCCCCGGCGACGGTGAAGGTCTCCCATGTCATGCCGGATTGCCGCATGGCGACCGCCCAGCTTTCGTGGTGATGCGATTCGATAAACGATTTTGCGCCGGTGACCAGTAGCGCGCGTTGACCGTAGTTTCTTGCCAGTGGCGGGACGAGCTTGAGCTGGCCGGAGCCAAAGGTGACACGTGGTAAGCGGGCGATTTCAAAGTTTGGAATGGACACCTTACTCCCCCATCAAATGCAGCACCACGCGTCGCACGTATGGCTCGTGCCGGTGTTCGTAAACAAACACGCCTTGCCACTGCCCCAGCGCCAGCTTGCCGCCAACCAGCGGGATAGCCAGGTTGACCTGCGTGAGAGCTGTCCGTACATGCGCGGGCATGTCATCCGGGCCTTCGATGGTGTGTTCGAACAAGGCATCGCCGTCCGGCACCAGCCGTGCGAAAAAGCGTTCGAGGTCGGTCTTGACGTCCGGATCGTAGTTCTCGTTGATCAGCAGGCTGGCCGATGTGTGCTGAATGTACAGTGTGAGCAGGCCGGTGCCCATCCCGCTTTGCTGTACCCAGCTTCTGACCTCGCTGGTGATGTCGTACAAGCGGCGTCCGCGAGTGTTGACGGAGAGGGTGGTGGTCAGTTGTTGCATGGATGTCTTTCAGATGAAATTTATTGAACCACGGGGGACATGGGGAGCACGGGGAAAACACAGAATCTCATGCGCTTTTGACCTTCCCCGTGCTCCCCGTGTCCCCGTGGTTAATTGCCGTTCAGTTCAATCATATAAGCGTTTTCGTTAAGACGACTCACACCACGCTGGCGGAAGCGGTCGTTTTGCGCGAGCACATCATGGCTCGTGAGTTGCTGGGCGGATGAATGTAGATTGCGGACTTCGGCATCACTGACTGCGAAAGGCGGGCCGTCCATCTCGATTTGTGGATAATCCAGCGTGACCAGCAGCATGCGTGCGCCTTGTGGAAAAAGGTGGTGCAGGTGGCTGACATATTCACGTCGCAGATCCGGCGGCAAGGCGATCAGGGCTGCGCGGTCGTAGATCATTTGGCACCCGGCAACGTCTTCGGGGCGCAACGTAAAAAAATCGCCGCAGTAAAGATCGATATTGCTCGCCTGCCAGCATTCCAGATCACGATGGGATGCGACGACCGGCACGACGCCCGCTTCATCAAAAAACGCCTGAACGGCCAGCGGGCTGAGTTCCACGCCGACCACCGAATGCCCTTGCTGGCGTAGCCACCACAAATCGAGCGTCTTGCCGCATAGCGGAACAAATACGCGCCCGGCGGCGGCACTCGGCCAGAATTGGCGGAGATAAGGGTGGACTTCGTCCTGATGGAAACCTATCTGGTTCTGTTGCCAGCGGTCGTGCCAGAAATCGTGGTGCATTTGATCCTCTGCTTGCGTTGTCTCAATTCAGTGTTCAGATTAACATGGCATCAATCCTACAAGAAGCAACGAAAAAATCATGGCCTTGAGTTTTTTGCGCAAAAAACCGGAATCTCCCAGGCTGGCCCGCCTGCGCGAAGTGCTGTTGTTTGCAGAGCTGACCGCCAGCGAGTTGCGGATTGTCGACCACCTGCTGCACGAGCGCGAGTTTATCAAGGGTGAAATTGTTTTCGACGAGGGCGAAGAAGGGCAGGCAATTTATTTCATCCTCAAGGGCAAGGTGCTGATCTGCCGCCAGGGCAGGCCGACCGATGGTGCCATTGCCGAGCTGGCGCCCGGGCAATTCTTTGGCGAAATGGCCTTGCTGGATGATTCACCGCGTGTGGCCCAGGTGCGGGTGTCGGAAGACTGCGTACTGGCGGTGTTTTTTCGCGAGGATTTTCTCGGTCTGTTGAACACGCATGCCGGGATCGCCTCCAAAATCTCGCTGCAATTGTCGCGCTACATCGGCCAGCGTTTGCGCGAAGTGATTAACCGTTACGTCGTCTGATGAGTGCCAGTCACCCACAGCACGGCCCCGGGCCGATTACCTGGTGCGGCATCATCGCCGCGACCTGCGGCTTGCTGTATGTCTCCCAGAAAATGCTGTGGCTGGTGGTGCCATTTTTACTGGCGCTGGTACTGTATTACCTGCTAGCCCCACTGGCGCAGCGGCTGGTGCTGGCCGGGTTCAGCAAGGATTTTGCCGCAGGCGCGCTCTCCGGTGCATTCTTGCTGTTGCTGGCGATTGGCCTGCTGATGATTTATCCGTGGGCGCTGGCAAATTTCGAAAGCTGGCATGAGACCTTCATGCGCTACCTTGCCGGTGGTTATAGCCTGATAGACGGCGCGTTGCACGGGCTGGAGAGAAAATTCAGGTTTGCCAGCAGCGTGCATCTGGCCGATCTGGTGCAGGCCAAATTCAATGCGATGCAGGATCATTTTGCCGAGCAGTACATCGGCGCTGCTATTCTGGCACTGGGCGAATGGTTGCCATCGGTGCTGCTGATTCCGGTCATTACCTATTTTCTGCTGAAGGAAGGTACCAATTTCCGCAAGTTTTTAGGTGCTGCGGTGCCGAATGCCTATTTCGAAAAAACGCTTTATCTTTCCTATGCAATCGACCGTACTGCGCGCGCCTACTTTCTCGGGCTGGTGAAACTGACGCTGATGGATTGGCTGATGCTGATGACAGGTTTTGCGGTGTTGGGTTTGTCATCGCCAGTGATGCTGGGAGGTATTGCTGCACTGTTCGGACAAATTCCCTACATCGGCCCGATCATCGGCTGCCTGGCGGCCATTCTGGTCACGGGGACCGATTTCCCCGGCCAGGTCGGGCTGGCCTACAGCGTGGTGGGGCTGTTTCTGCTGGTGCGCCTGCTCGATGATCTGGTATTCATCCCGGCGATTGTCGGTAAAAGCCTGCGCCTGCACCCGCTGCTTTCGCTGCTGATGTTGCTGGTGGGCGGGGCGATTGCGGGGATTGCGGGGCTCATGCTGGTGCTGCCGGTCATGGGGATTACCCTGTTGCTGGGCGAGACACTGGAGTTGATACTGACAGACCTCAGGTTACGCGCCCGGCATGCTTTTTCAGTCGCACTACGAAAACGTGCTGCAGAAACAGACCTGAAACCTGTTCCATAACGTCAAAATATTTTGGTTGTTATCATGCAGAATAATCGGCGGGAGAGATCATGAGTAAAACCAAACCGGCGATCCTGGTTGCAGATGACGAGCCGTTTTATCTGCAGATGATTGCGGAAACTCTCGGGGAGTCGGATTACGCGTTGGCGATGGCGGGTAGCGGCGAGCAAGCCTGGGCCATGCTGCAAGCCGATCCGCAACGCTATAGTGTAGTGATCCTCGATCGCATGATGCCGGATGTCAACGGGATTGAAGTGTTGCACCGGATCAAGTGCGACCCGGTACTCAAAATCCTGCCGGTGATTATTCAGACCGGTTTGGCTGCGCCAGAGCAAATTGCCGAGGCTTTGCGTGCCGGAGCATTCTACTACCTGGTCAAGCCGCTGAATCCGACCGTTTTGTGTGCAGTAGTCGCGACGGCGTTGCGGGATCGTGACGAATATTTTGTCGGCAAGCAGGATGCCAACGACAAACTGAAGGCATGCCATTACCTGCAAGAGGCGACATTTTCCTTTCGTACAGATGCCGAGGCTCGCAAGATCGCCATGCTGCTTTCAGCTTGCTGCACGGCATCTGAAATTGCGCTGATGGGCCTGACGGAGTTGATGCTGAATGCGGTCGAACACGGCAATCTCGGGATCACCTATGAAGAAAAAACCTCGCTGATTGACGAAGGACGTTTGCGCCAGGAAGTTACCCGTCGTCTGGCGCTCCCCGAATATGCCGGCAAAACGGCCACAGTACATTTTCGCCGTTCGGGTACTCGGCTGTTTTTCAATATTACCGACCAGGGTCGAGGCTTTGATTGGTCGCGCTATCTGGAAATGAGCCCGGAGCGACTCATGCACAACCATGGCCGCGGCATTGCCATGTCACGCAGCATCGCGTTTTGCAGCCTGACTTATCTGGCGCCGGGAAATTCGGTCGAGGCGGTGATCGAAGAGCCTTGAAGCCAGGTTACAGTTTGTGTTTCATCACCCAGACATCTTTTAGCGTTGCCCACTTTTGTCGCCAATTCAAATCCTCGTCGGATAGTGCATCCAGAAAAACCGACAGCCTTTTGGATTTGACAATGGCATAAAATACCAGAAAGGTGATGGGGATGAAGGCGACGATGAAATACACCCATTTTTGCAGCGGCGAAATATCGGCATAGGCAAATAAGTTCATTCCGAGTACGCCGGTGACGATGGTGCCGATCAGGCCGAAGGCGGTGACCACGGTCAAGCGGATGACGGTTTCCGACTGCTGCTTGAGTTGGTCGCTGTCGAGGTATTCCGTCACGTCCATGATGCGGCGCCTGGTTTTTTCGTACAGATCGTTGGTTTCCAGGTGCTGCGTCATCATTGTGAACAGGTCACGCGACTGCGCCTGATCGGAGACCGAATGGAACCAGTAGCGCTGGGTGAAGCGCAGGAATATCTCCAGAGTCTGGCGCACGTTTTCGCGAAAAACCCTGACCGATTCCGCATCGTCAATATCCAGACGGCTAATGGCCTGGACCAGCCGGTCCGAAAGCATCAGCAGCGAAGCCTTCTGAAAATGCGCGATCAGGAAAAGCAGAAAATATTGGTGCCGGAACTGGCTGATTGTGCCGGTTTCGCGGTCGTTGAACATAGGCGATTCGGCCGATCCAATGACCGTAAAGTTCTGGCCGTTGCAGATGAATCGTAAATTGCCGGGGTCCTGCTCTTCGCCTTCGTCCCAGTGCCGGTCGTAGCAGTAGCGCTTTTCAAAATCCTTGAGAAAACTTGCCGAGAACGGTAACACCTGCGAATCGCCGGGGCGAGTCACCATGCCCAGCCGGACGATGTCTGCTCGCGTCAGTCTGGAAATGTCGTCGAGTGCAAGAAAGCTCATCAGCGGCATGCGTTGGTACTCGATCTCGCGATAACGAATCGCTCCTTCCTGGTCGGAGTAATGCTGCACCAACGGCTGCATCAGGTATTCCCAGTGCGATGCGATACGCGGTACGCGGTGTTCGCGGACGAAGCTGAGGTACTGATCCTTCTGTTCGTAGTCCGAGGTCGCCAATACGTCGCCCGTTCTGGTCAGCCATTCCACCGATTTGGCGCAGTGCCCGCCGCGACCGTTGGTTTCCCAGTGGCTGGGGTAGGCGCGCCCGAAACGGAATAGCGTATCCATGGCGCGTGCCAGTGCCAGCTTCTCGCCGACGATTTCCATGACCAGGATGGCCACATCGATGTCGTAGAAGAAATACAGCACGACCTGATCGACCTTGAATGTAACCGGCTCCGGGTCGTTGCTGTAGGTAATGCGAGCACGCGAGACGTCGCTGCGGTAAAACACGCGCACCGGCGACCGGCCGATATTGGGGTCGCCGTCGCCGCGTATGCCATCGCCGTACAGAAAGCGCTGCGCATAGGGCAGAAATGTCACAAACTCGCGGTAGCGGCGCTCGCTGAAGTTTTCAGCCGAGATAAATTCGTCGGTGATGGCTTTCCAGGGGGTGTTCTGGGCGGCAGCGATCAAATGCTCCCAGTGATTCTGGATGCGCTGCCCTTTATCCTGAGGGATCAACTGTACCGGCCACAGGACTACCTGGCGGAAGTTGGTGACTTCTGGAGCAGCTTCACTCATGGCGATCCTCCCGTTGTTGCGAATCAACCCCTGCCGCGGTTGCGATCGTTACGGCGCTGTTTGGTGGCTGGCGACGCCTTTGCCCATCCGGCTTTTCTTGCCGACCTGGGTTTTGCTTCTTCCACCGTTTTTTCCAGAGATGTCCTGGTTTTTGGCGTAAATACCTTGCCCACCTGCTCTTTTTCGCGGGCCGTCATCTGGCGTTGCTGGGTGCGCGGAATGGGCAGCCCGGCCAGGGTCAGCAACTCGCGCACTTCCTTGTCTTCCAGTGCCAGCATCTGCCCGCGCTTGAGGCGCGGCGGCAGGCTGACCGGGCCGAAGCGCACGCGCATCAAGCGGCTCACCATCAGGCCGACGGCTTCGAACAGACGCCGCACCTCGCGGTTGCGGCCTTCGCGCAGGATGACCTGATACCAGTGATTGGAGCCTTCGCCGCCGCGATCTTGCAGTACGTCGAACGCGGCAATACCGTCTTCCAGTTCTATGCCTTGAGTCAGCGTCACCATTTGTTCTTCGGTCAGTTCGCCCATCACCCGCACGGCGTATTCGCGCTCGACTTCATAGCGCGGGTGCATGAAAAAATTCGCCAGTTCGCCCGATGTGGTAAACATCATCAGGCCGGAGGTGTTGATATCCAGGCGGCCGATGGAAACCCATTTGGCGCCGCGGATGCGCGGCAGCTTTTCAAACACCGATGCGCGTTTTTCCGGGTCGTCCTGGCTGACGATTTCGCCTTCCAGTTTGTGGTAAATCAGCACGCGCGGCAGCAGTGGTTCGGTTTGCAACTTCACGGCGCGTTTGTCGATGCGCACGATGTCGCTGGCCGTTACCGTCATCCCAACCTTGGCCGGTTCGCCGTTGACGGTAACGCGGCCGGAGGCGATCAGTTCTTCCATGTCGCGGCGCGAGCCGAAGCCGGATAAGGCCAGCACTTTTTGCAGACGCTGCGGCGCGGAGCTTTCTCTCTTTGCGCGTGCAATGACATGCGACTCGGTTTTTTTGGTGGGTGGGCGAAACGGTGTCGCCGTGGCACGGGTGCGTTTGATCGTCATAGGTTCAATTCTATCTCTTGTTGCCCCCATTCCTGCAATGGCGGCAGTTCATGCAACGATCTCAGGTTGAGATCGTCCAGAAAGGTTTTAGTCGTGCCGTACAGCGAAGGCCTGCCCGGCACTTCGCGTTGTCCGACGATATCGATCCAGCGGCGGTCGAGCAGCGTGCGCATGATGTTCTGGTTGACCGCAACACCGCGTATTTCCTCGATGTCGCCGCGCGTCACCGGCTGTTTGTAGGCGATGATGGCCAGCGTCTCCATCACCGCACGCGAATAGCGTTGCTGCCGTTCCGGCTGCAAGCGGGCCAGTATGGGCGCATATTCCACCCGTGCCTGAAAGCGCCAGCCGCTTGCCACCTGCACAAGTTCCATCGTGCGATCGGTCCAGTCGCTACGCAACTCGTCCAGCAACATGCGCAGCGTGGCACGCTCCATCCGGTTTTCGAACAACCGCAGCATCTCGTCCAGCGACAAAGGTTCCGGGCTGGTGAGCAGGGCGGCTTCCAGTACGTTCTTCATCTCCTGGATGGTCTGCGGTTCTGCCATTACATTACTTCCGCCGCTTGCAAGTGTATCGGTGCAAAAGCCACCGATTGCGTAATTTTCACCAGCCCCTCGCGTGCCAGTTCAAGCAGCGCGAGAAAATAGGTCACCATTTTTTGCGCACCTTCCGTTACGTCGAACAATGCCGAAAATTCCAGCATGCCTTCGAGGTTGAGGCGGCGCAATATCAGCGTCATGTGTTCACGCACCGACAACTGCTCACGTGTGATGCGATGGTGCGTAAAGTGCTTGGCGCGTTGCAGCAAGCCTTGCCAGGCCGTCATCAAGTCGTCCAGGCTGACATCTGGCAGGTTTTGCTGCGGGATATGCTCATAGTAGGCCTGTGCCACCATGAGCTCGCGCCCGACTTGCGGTAGTGCATCGAGTTCCTGCGCGGCCAGTTTCATGGCTTCGTACTCCATCAGGCGGCGCACCAGTTCCGCCCTGGGGTCGTCTTCTTGCTCGATTTCAGCCGGTTTCGGCAACAGCATGCGCGATTTAATCTCGATTAGCATGGCCGACATTAGCAGATAATCGGACGCCAGTTCCAGATTGCCCGCCCGCATTTGCTCGACATAATCCATATACTGCTGGGTAAGCGAGGCCATGGGGATGTCGAGGATGTCCAGATTGCTTTTGCGGATCAGGTACAGCAGCAGGTCCAGCGGCCCCTCGAATGCTTCCAGATATACTTCCAGTGCATCCGGCGGGATGTACAGGTCGTGCGGAAGATCTGCATAAGGCTCGCCATGAATTCTGGCTTGGACGCCGGGAAGCATTACCGTTTGGCGCGGGTATTCAGCCAGCGCTGAAATGAAGCCGGACTTTCTCCGGATGGACTGCCGCGCAATAGCCCTTCGACACTGATGTCCTCGTCCAGTTCCTCCCAGTGGATGCCGTAACCGGCACCGCATAGTTCCCAATGCGCAAGCTCTTCCGGGGTGCCGTGCGCCAGACGGGGATACCAGTCCAGCGGTGCGCTGATGCAGCGCCCATCCATGAGGTCAACACTCAGGGTGTCGTTGCCGATATGCACGTCCTTGACGCGCTCGTCTGCATTAATTGCCAAAATACCCATGCCAAGCCTCCAGCAAAATGTTTCGGGAAGTTTCCACCATCTCCCTGATGTCTCGCAACTCTTTAGGGCTAAAACCGATATTGCGGGCCATGCTTACCGACTCCAGCCAGAATTTGGCCGAATAACCTGCTTTGTCGACATGCACGTGAGGCGGTTCGTTGGCTTCCTGACTATAGAAATAGAACTTGTAGCCCCTCTCCTTGAAAACAGTCGGCATGGTTTTTCTAAATCAGCTGTAGCTTAACCCCATTACTTCGCGTACCTCGCGCATGGTCTCTCTCGCCATTTTGCGGGCTTTCTCGCAGCCGTCGGCGACGATGTTCTTGACCAGCGTCGGGTCTTCGGCATATTGCGCGGCGCGTTCCTGAATCGGCTTGAGCTCGGCCAGCACGGCGTCGATCACCGGTGTTTTGCATTCGATGCAGCCGATGCCAGCGCTACGGCAGCCGTTTTGCACCCATTCGCGCAGCTGCTCGTCCGAATACACCTCGTGCAATTGCCACACCGGGCACTTGGCCGGATCGCCCGGGTCGGTGCGGCGCACGCGGGCCGGGTCAGTCGGCATAGTCTTGATCTTCTTCGCTACCACGTCAGGCTCTTCGCGTAGCGAGATGGTGTTGTTGTACGACTTGGACATTTTCTGGCCATCCAGCCCCGGCATCTTGGAAGCCGGGGTCAGCTTGGCTTCCGGCTCGACCAGGATGATTTTGCCGCCACCTTCGAGGAAACCCAGCAGGCGCTCGCGGTCGCCCAGGCTCAGGCCTTGCTGCTCTTCGATCAGGGCCTGTGCCGATTGCAGTGCCTCGTCGTCACCGGATTCCTGATAGCGGGTACGCAGTTCTTGATACAGCGCACCTTTCTTGCTGCCCAGCTTCTTGATTGCCGCGGCAGCTTTTTCTTCAAAGCCGGGCTCGCGGCCGTAGATGTGGTTGAAGCGGCGCGCGATTTCGCGGGTGAATTCAATGTGCGGTACCTGGTCTTCGCCCACGGGCACTTGCGTGGCCTTGTACATCAGGATGTCCGCGCTTTGCAGCAGCGGATAACCGAGGAAACCGTAAGTGGATAGATCCTTGTTTTCCAGCTTTTCCTGCTGGTCCTTGTAGGTCGGCACGCGTTCCAGCCAGCCCAGCGGGGTAATCATCGACAGCAGGGTGTGCAGTTCGGCATGTTCCGGTACGCGTGACTGAATGAAGATGGTGGCGTTGGCCGGGTCGACCCCGGCGGCCAGCCAGTCGATGACCATTTCCCACACGCTTTCCTCGATGATTTGCGGGGTGTCGTAATGGGTGGTCAGGGCATGCCAGTCGGCCACGAAGAACAGGCACTCATGCTCGTGCTGGAGCTTGAGCCAGTTCTTGAGTACTCCGTGATAATGCCCCAGGTGCAGGTTGCCGGTGGGGCGCATGCCCGACAGTACGCGTTCAACAGCCATGTGAAGACCCTATTTCAGTAGTAAACATCAGAAAAAAATCCATGAAATCAATTGCAAAAACGCCATGATCAACGGCCACAGGATTGCGCCAAGTATATGCGTAAACATCAAGATCAGCAGAATGATGAAGCCGTAAGGCTCGATTTTGGCAAATTTCCAGGCCCATGGGTGTGGTAGCAGGCTTACCGCAATGCGCCCGCCATCCAGCGGTGGCAAGGGGAACAGATTGAGCATCATTAGAATGGTATTGATCATGATGCCCGCCGTCCCCATCAAGGCCAGCGGCAGTGCGGCAAAAGGCGGGAACAGCGGAGAAAGCTTGATGATCATGGCCCACATGAGCGCCATCAGCAGGTTGGAACCGGGGCCAGCGGCGGCGACCCACAGCATGTCGCGCTTAGGGTGACGCAGGCGGCCGAAATTGACCGGTACCGGCTTGGCCCAGCCGAACAGGATGCCGCCGACCATCATGGTCAGCAGCGGGACCAGTATCGTTCCGACCGGATCGATATGCTTGAGCGGATTGAAGCTGATGCGCCCGGCCGCATGCGCGGTCATGTCGCCGAAGTGGCGGGCAACGTAGCCGTGAGCGGCCTCGTGCACGGTAATCGCAAAAATGACTGGTAACACATAAACGGTAATGCGTTGCACCGTATCCAGGGATGAAAGGGCTTGCAGCAGTTGAAACAGCATGGTTACTCCAGTCCAAACGGGGCAGGGTCGCCCAGGCCCCGACGTACCAGCACCGGCTCATTTCCGGTCAGGTCGATCACGGTGGTCATTTCAAGCGGGCAGGCACCGGCATCGATCACCAGGTCGAGCTGGTGTTCCAGTTCGTCGCGGATCTCCCAGGCTTCGTTCGGCGGATCTTCGCGGCCCGGCAGGTTGAGCGTCATGCTCAGCATGGGCTCGCCCAACTCTTCCAGCAGCGCTTGCGTGACCGCATGCTGCGGCACGCGTAAGCCGATGGTGCTGCGCTTGGGATGCTGCAAGCGGCGCGGTACTTCGCGCGTTGCTTCCAGAATAAAAGTATAACTGCCCGGCGTGTTCGCTTTCAGGAGCCGAAATTGACTGTTATCCACCCTGGCATAGGTAGCGATTTCTGCGAGGTTGCGGCAGACCAGCGTGAACATGTGGCTGTCGTCGACGCCGCGAATCGCACGGATGCGCTCCTGCGCAGCCTTGTCGCCCAAGTGGCAGCCCAGCGCATAGCAGGAATCGGTGGGGTAGGCCACGACACCGCCGTTATGCAGGATTTCCACGGCTTGCTTGATCAGGCGCGGCTGGGGCGTGTCGGGATGAACGACAAAGTATTGCGACATGGTTGGCCCGCCTTAGTGCGCTTGCATTTCCGGCCAGTCGTGCCAGACCGGGGTACAGTTGGATGGCAGGTCGGGCAGGCGGCCCATTTCGAAATAGGATTGGCCGGGGCCGTGGTAATCGGATCCTGCCGATGAAAGCAGTTCGAACTGGTGCGCCAGCCGGGCAAAGTGCGGCACCATTTCAGGCGTGTGACTACCGGTGACAACTTCGATTGCCTTGCCGCCAAGTTCGCGGAATTCGTGCAGCAGGTTGAGCATATTGGTGCGGCCGATATCGTAGCGGCCGGGGTGTGCCAGCACGGCAATGCCGCCGCTGTTCCTGATCCAGGTCACGGCTTCTTCCAGGCTGGCCCATTGATGTTCGTGATAACCGGGCTTGCCCTTGACCAGAAAGCGCTTGAATACCGCACCGACATTCTTGGCAAAGCCTTTTTCGACCAGAAAGCGCGCGAAATGCGAGCGGCTGATGATGCCGCCCTCGCTGGCATGTGCGTAGGCGCCTTCCAGGCTACCGGTGATGCCCACGCGGGCCAGTCCGTTAGCCATGCCTTGCGCGCGCACGTGACGGCTATCGCGCAGGCGTTGCAGGCCTGTCTGCAATTCAGCATTGGCGGGATCGATCTTCAGGCCCACGATGTGGATGGTGCGACGGTTCCAGGTCACCGAGATTTCGACGCCGTTGATGAATTGCAGGCCGTATTTTGTTGCCGCTGCTGCTGCATCGGCCAAGCCGGCGATCTCGTCGTGGTCGGTCAGCGCCAGCACCTTGACACCTTTTTCGGCGGCGTAGTACATCAGTTCAACGGGCGATAGCAGGCCGTCGGAAACGGTGGAATGGCTATGTAGATCTATTGGGGAGGGCACGAAATGGGAAATTCCTGAATTCAGGCAATATCATAGCATTGCATCGCGGTCCTTGCCATGTGCGTGAGGTTGCGCCCATTTGAGCCAGATGCGTAAACGGCGGAATTCGTCCGTGCTCAGCATGTCGGGCAACAGTACGATATGTACTGGCCGCCGCTGCTGTGGCAACCTGAGGTGAAGGACGGTCAGCCAGGGGGTGACAAAGCTGCTGTCGAGAATGTCCGATAGCAGCCAGCCGTCACCGTGGGTTTCTATGCTCAGCCCGTCGCGCGTCGGCTTCAAGCCAGTGACTGCATGGCGGCCGTTGCGCAGGATATGACGGCGGCAAGCCTGCACCAGGCTTGCCGCTATCGAAACGCCAAGGACGGTTTGCAGCCATGGCGCCAGCGGCATCGCCAGTGTAATGACCAGCGCAGCGAGATGCGATAACGTGATGGCGATCAGCAAGCCGCGCGAGCGCTCTAAGCGGATTTCAGTAAACCACACGGTATAATAGACTCATGGATACACGAATATTTTCAGCGCTGGAAAGCGGCGCCATCGTTACCTCGCTCGATCATCTCGGCCTCATCGAATTCACCGGCGAGGATACGCAAACCTTCCTGCAAGGCCAGCTGACCAACGATACCAAACTGCTGACGGAAACCAGCAGCCAACTCGCAGGCTATTGTACGGCCAAGGGCCGCCTGCTCGCCACGCTGCTGTTGTGGAAATCGCCGGAAGGTATTTGCGGGCAGTTGCATGCGGGCATTGCCGCCAGCGTGCAAAAGCGGCTGACCATGTATGTGTTACGGTCAAAAGTCAAAGTGACTGACGCGACAGCCAAATTGGCGCGACTCGGGATAGCCGGTAAAACCAGCGAGACTGTTCTGGCCCCGATTCTGGGATCGCTGCCGCAGCAAGCCATGGAAACCGTGCAAAGCAATGGCTTTACCGTAATTCGCCTACATGGCGCAATTACCCGTTTCGAAATCATCGCCACGCCGGAGAACATTGCCGATTTGCGCGCGAAGTTGGAAATCAACTGTGCACAGGCAGACGCCGCCGCGTGGGGCTGGCTGGATATTCACGCAGGTGTTGCCCAGATTGGGCCCGGCACGCAGGAGGAATTCGTCCCGCAGATGGTTAACCTCGACCTGCTGGACGGTATCAGCTTCAAGAAGGGCTGCTACACCGGACAGGAAATCGTTGCCCGCACGCACTATCTGGGCAAGGTGAAACGCAGGACGCATCTGGCGCATGTCGATGCTACCGCTACGCCTGCCGCTGGCGACAAGGTGTATGGCGAGGGAAGTGCGGAGCCGATTGGCATGGTGGTCAACGTGACGCCTGCCACCGGCGGTGGTTTCGACTTGCTGGCGGAACTCAGGCTGGAAAGTGTGGAGGCCGGTGCGGTACGGCTTGCCGGACAAGACGGACCGGCGCTAACGCTGCTGGAATTGCCTTATACCCTTTGAGGAGCGCATCCGCTCAAGCGGCTGTTGGAAACCGTTCGCGCTGGTGCGCGAACGACTGAACCAGATTGCCTGGATGGCGAAGAGAGTCCTTCCATGTTTAGCGTTGATGACCTCTGTGGACTTACTATTGACGTTATTAACGCTTACCGTTAATATTGGCTCGTGATTAAATCATTCAAGTGTCGGGAGACCGAGCGTCTCTTTCGGGGGCGTTTTTCTCCCAAGCTTCCGCAGACTATACAGCGTATAGCCGTACGCAAGCTGAAGATGGTCAACGATGCGGCGTCACTTGAATTTCTGCGCGTGCCACCGGCCAACCGGCTGGAAATATTATCCGGCGACCGCGCAGGGCAACACAGTATTCGCATCAACGACCAGTGGCGCATCTGCTTCAAATGGCAAGGGGGTGATGCACTGGATGTAGAAATCGTGGACTATCATTGAGGGCAGCCACCATGAGCAGAGATTTCAACCCTATCCACCCCGGCGAAATTCTCCGTGAAGAATTCATGTTGCCGCTGGGGGTCACGCAATATCGCCTGGCTAAGGCCATCGGCGTACCCCCACGCCGTATCAACGAAATCGTGCATGAAACCCGCGGTATCTCGGTCGATACCGCGCTACGCTTGGCAAAATTCTTTGGAACCGACGCCCAATCCTGGATCAACCTGCAATCCAGCTACGAACGTGAAATTGCCGAGGAGCAACTGGCGGAAACGCTGGCTGCCATTCAGCCGTTGGCGGCGTGACGATTATCGCTTCCATGCGGAAGGCGGAGTCCCAATTTCTCCAGTCACGCAGGCTCATCGTTTTTCCCTAGTGCGTGAGCGGCAGAACCAGATTATCCGGGTGGCACAGCCACTTTTGACGCACGTTGAGTTAAGACATCAACCTCAAAAATCCACCGATACGCCGATTGAATAATTGAAAACCCCGCCATCGGGGCGCAACCAGATCGGGATAGCCAGCCAGGCATTCCAATGGTCCGAGATGCTCGCATCGAAGCGTGGCCCCAGCCCAAAAGTGGTGTCGTAATAGCCGCCGACAGATAGGGTATTGAATTTGCGGAGTAGGTAAGCCTTGTACCACCACGGGTCTTGCCGCTCGTTGGCGTAATGCTCGGCATGCAGATAGGCCTCGTAGCGCTCGCCGGAATAATAAACCCACGGATTGGCAAGCACGTGCGCCTGGTCGTCGTAGTTGGCCATCCCCACACCAAGACCGACCGCAACATCGCCAAACTTCCTGGCCAGCCCCAACTGACCATAGTTGAACTCCTGGTCGCGGTATCCGACGACAAACCCGGAAACGCCGTCTGTGATCGCCTGTTCGACATAGACGGAGATTTCTAAAAGCGAGCGCTGCTCATTCTGGTTTCTGCTGTGCCAGTAAATCATCTGGAGGTCTCCGGACACATCCTGGGCAGATATTGCATCGCACCCCAGCATCGCCGCGTTCGCCAGAACGGTCCGTAGCGTGCTTTTAAAACCGGGCTTTAAGCATGTGTCAAAGGAGATATTCACCGGAAAACTCTCAAGGAGAAACAAGAAGGTATGTCCTGAAACCCGTAATGTCGATGGCCAGGAATTTCTGCCAAAGATATTTGGCCTAGATACGCTCGATGGCAAGCTTGGGTGCAAGCATAGCCTCGCAGCATGGTCATCGCGCCACGAGCAACAGGTAGGTGCCCAGTCCGGTGATGCATATCGCAACCCCTTTCATCGCAACGTGTGTCCGGTCGATGCGTTCGGTCGCCAGCTTGGGCAGAAATCGGACAATCAGACCAGCAAGCACAGGCGAGCAGCATGAAACCCACGGTTCTGCCCTTGAAGCGGAAACGCCCTTCGACGTTTTCCAGCGAGACGATGGTCGTGCCGAAAATGACGATGCCCATCGCCACGAGTTGGTCGTTGCTGATGACCTCTCCGAGAAAAGCCCGGCCCGCAAGGATGCCGAATATCGGCACGAGTTGGTAATAGACGATCACCCGCGACGACTCGTCCCGCTGCATGGCGTTGAGATAAGCCCAGAGCAGCACAATATCGAGCAGGGCGGTCACGATGATGATGCCGAAGCTGCCGCCGCCGACATTGAGCACCGAAGGGTTGATGGTGGTCGATCAGAATGGACCAACACTCAAGTTGTTGCAGTTGCCTTACGGTCTTTGAAGCCGGGGCAGCCAGCTTGCCCACGCGTTATTTTGTTGCCGGGGGCGATTGGGATGTGTTTGATTCGCCCCGTCCGGTTTTTGCCAGCCTGAGAAACTGGGCCAGTTCCTCTACCCATTTCAAACGCTGCTCCGGCGTCAGCGCTTGAAATGCCTGTAAACGCTCGTCGCTGACGTAATAAGTGCGATCTCCGGGATTGAATGGGTGGGTCATGGAGTTTTAATCCTGCGCAGGTGTTCAATGTCGGCAACGTCGATGGGTCGGCCGACCGCTTGCTTGAGTGCAATCAGGTCGTCAATCGAGGCGACGCGCACGGCGACCCCGGCAACATCAAACACCACAGCATGCGGGAGCATGTCGGAAAAATCGACAGGGGGAAATAGCAGGACATCCATGGTCACTCCGGCCAACTCCGGCGTACGCAGTGCGAATGCGGCAAGATGGCGCTCGGCATGCCATTGCTTGAGTACGTCCAGATTCTGTAGCGATTGCAGCGGCACGGGCAGTACGGGTGTCAAGCCAAGTGCTGCGGCCATCTCGGTCAGCGCCGCAAGGTTTTCCGGCGTCATGGCGACGGTAATATCCACATCCATGGTCGCTCGTTCGATGCCGTGCAGCGATACGGCGAGTCCGCCAATGAGCAGATATTGCACATGATGGCGGTCGAGAGCACGGAAGAGGTCAAGATAAAACATGCGGATAACCTTGTGAGGCTACGGTTTAGCGGGTGGTGGCTCGGGAGATTTTTGCGGTGCTACTGCCGCGGCCGGTTTTGGTTGCGGCGCCATGCCGCCATCCATCACCTGATAAAACACTTCGTCCTGCTTGACCATGCCCAGTTCGCTGCGGGCGCGTTCTTCAATCGCGGCATAACCCTGCTTCAAATCCCGCACCTCAGCATCCAGCGAGTCGTTACGGGCTTTGAGCTTGGTGTTTTTGTCCTGCTGTTTTTCGATCTGGCGACTCAAGTCCCACACCCGTAGCCAGCTACCCTTGCCGAGCCACAATGGGTATTGCAGCGCGACGATGAGAGCAACCAGGATAAGAGTGAGGACTCTCATGTCATCATAAAAAAATGGCAGGCAGCAGCATTTTTAGCCGATCAGTTGATAGTAGGCGTCACGGCCCGGATAGCTGGTGGCGTTACCTAATTCTTCTTCGATGCGCAGCAACTGGTTGTACTTGGCGATGCGCTCGGAGCGGCTCAACGAACCGGTCTTGATTTGCATCACGTTGCTGGCGACGGCGATGTCGGCAATCGTCGTGTCTTCGGTTTCGCCGGAGCGGTGCGAGATGATGGCGGTGTAGCCTGCACGTTTGGCGGTTTCGATGGCGTCAAACGTTTCAGTCAGCGTGCCGATCTGATTCACTTTGATCAGGATGGAGTTGGCTACGCCGCGCTGGATGCCTTCCTTGAGGATCTTCGAGTTGGTGACGAACAGGTCGTCGCCGACCAACTGGATCGAATCGCCCAGACGCTGGGTCAGCAGGCTCCAGCCATCCCAGTCGAATTCGCTCATGCCGTCTTCGATACTGATGATGGGGTACTTGTCTACCCAGGTGGAGAGGTAGTCGGCAAATTGCTCGGAATTGAGCTGCAGGCCTTCTGCCTCGATATGGTATTTACCCTCCTTGTAGAACTCGGTGCTGGCGCAATCGACCCCGATCAGCACCTCGCGGCCCGGCTCGTAGCCTGCGGCGGAGATGGCTTCCATGATGTATTGCAGTGCAGATTCGTTGTTCGGCAGGTCGGGCGCAAAGCCGCCTTCGTCGCCTACCGTGGTGGCAAAGCCCTTTTTTTGCAGGGTTTTCTTGAGTGCGTGGAATACTTCGGCACCGCAACGGATCGCCTCGCGGAAACTGGGCACACCTGCCGGGATGATCATGAATTCCTGCATGTCGATACTGTTGTCGGCATGCGCGCCGCCGTTGATGATGTTCATCATCGGCACCGGCAGTTGCATGCGGGCCGAGCCGCCCAGGTAGCGATACAGTGGCAGGCCGGATTCGTCGGCAGCAGCGCGGGCGCAGGCCATCGACACGGCCAGAATGGCGTTGGCACCCAGACGGGATTTGTTTTCGGTGCCATCGATCTCGATCAGCGTCTGATCGATGAAGGATTGTTCTTCCACATCCAGTCCGGCCAGCGCTTCGGCGATCTCGGTGTTGACGTTCTCGACCGCGCGCAATACGCCTTTGCCCAGGTAGCGATCAGAATCGCCATCGCGCAGTTCTACGGCTTCCTTGCTGCCGGTGGAGGCACCGGAAGGCACGGCGGCACGGCCGATGACGCCTGATTCGAGAAGAACGTCTGCTTCGACGGTGGGGTTTCCGCGGGAATCCAGAATCTCGCGGGCGATGACTTCAACGATTGCGCTCATGGGGTCTTCCTTTTTAATCAATTAACCACGGGGAGCACGGGGGGCACGGGGGGCACGGGGTGACGCGATACCAATCCTGGTTTCCCCGTGCTCCCCGTGTCCTCCGTGGTTCATAAAGTTTGTTCGATAAATCCGTGTTTTTTTACCAGCCGGTCGATGTCGATCAGCGTTTCCAGCAACGGCTTCATCTTGCCCAGCGGCCAGGCATTGGGGCCGTCGGACATGGCTTCTGCCGGGTTCGGGTGGGTTTCCATGAATACGCCTGCCACGCCACTCGCCACGGCTGCACGCGCCAGCACCGGCACGTGCTCGCGCTGCCCGCCGCTCTTGTCGCCCTGGCCGCCCGGCTGCTGGACCGAATGGGTGGCGTCGAACACTACTGGGCAATGGGTGTTGCGCATCACTGCCAGGCCGCGCATATCGGACACCAGCGTGTTATAGCCGAAAGAGGCGCCACGTTCGCACACCATGATGTTGTCGGCACCGCCGTTGACAGCCTTGGCCTTGTCCACGACGTTTTTCATATCCCACGGGGCCATGAACTGGCCTTTCTTGATATTCACCGGCTTGCCGGAGCGCGCGCAGGCTTCGATGAAGTCGGTCTGGCGACAGAGGAATGCCGGGGTTTGCAGGACATCGACCACAGCAGCGACTTCCGGCACTTCATCCTCGGTATGCACGTCAGTCAGTACCGGCACACCGATCTGCTTGCGCACTTCGGACAGGATGCGCAGGCCTTCCTGCATGCCCAAGCCGCGAAAGGTCTTGCCGGAGCTACGGTTGGCCTTGTCGTAGGATGATTTGTAAATGAAGTTGATACCCAGTGCCGCGCACATTTCCTTCAGTTGCCCGGCAGTATCCATTGCCATCTGCTCCGACTCGATCACGCAAGGACCGGCGATCAGGAAAAGGGGGTGGTTCAAGCCAACATCAAAACCACAGAGTTTCATGAAAATCCTTTTATATTTGGCCGCAGATAAACGCGAATGAACGCAGATTATCAAGGCGGTGGCTTGGGGTGGTTGTTTTATCTACGTTCATTCGCGTTTATCCACGGCTCATTTTGCATTTTTGTGCGCAATTGCGGCTTCAACGTAAGCCTTGAACAGCGGATGCCCGGCACGCGGATTGGAGGTGAACTCCGGGTGGAACTGGCAAGCGACAAACCAGGGGTGCACGTCCTGCGGCAGTTCGATCATTTCGCACAGGTTTTCCGTCGGGGTGCGTGCAGAGACTACGAGCCCGGCTTGTTGCAGTTGATCGACGTAGTGGTTGTTCACTTCGTAGCGGTGGCGATGACGCTCGTTGACTTCCGCGCCGTAGATTTGTGCGGCCAGTGTGCCCGGCACGATGGGGCACTTTTGTGCGCCCAGACGCATGGTGCCGCCGAGGTCGGAGTTTTCGTCACGCTTTTCGATATTGCCGGAGGCATCCTTCCATTCGGTGATCAGGCCGACCACGGTATGCTTGGATTCCGGGTCGAATTCCGTACTGTTGGCGTTTGCCAGCCCGGCGACGTCGCGGGCGAATTCAATCACGGCCAGTTGCATGCCGAGGCAGATGCCCAGGTATGGAATCCTGTTTTCGCGGGCGTAGCGGATCGCGGCAATCTTGCCTTCGGTGCCACGCTTGCCGAAGCCACCGGGGACCAGGATGGCGTCCATCTTCGCCAATACGCCGCAGCCGTTCTTTTCGATGTCTTCCGAATCCATGTAATGGATCTTGACCTTCGAGTGCGTGTGCATTCCGGCGTGTATCAAGGCTTCGGTCAGAGACTTGTAGGATTCGGTCAGGTCGACATATTTGCCGACGAATGCGATATCGATGTGGTGCTGCGGATGCTCCAGCGCCTCGGTCAGCTTTTTCCAGGTCGAGAGGTCTGCTGCCTTGGCCAGGATACCCAGTTTGTGGCAGACGATCTCATCCAGCATCTGGTCGTGTAGCATGCCGGGGATCTTGTAGATGCTGTCGGCATCGATGGCGGAAATGACTGCTTCTGGCGTGACATTGGTGAAAAGCGCGATCTTGCGGCGCTCGTCATCGGGGATGGTGCGGTCGGCGCGACACAGCAGGATATCGGGCTGGATGCCGATTTCACGCAGCTCCTTCACCGAGTGTTGCGTCGGCTTGGTCTTGAGTTCGCCAGCGGTGGGAATCCACGGCAGCAGCGTCAGGTGCACGTAGCAGGCGTTGCTGCGGCCTTCCTCAATGCCCATCTGGCGGATGGCTTCGAGGAAAGGCAGTGATTCGATGTCGCCGACGGTGCCGCCGACTTCGACGATGGCGACTTCAGCGCCTTCAGCGCCACGCTTGATATTGTGCTTGATTTCGTCGGTGATGTGCGGGATCACCTGCACTGTTTTGCCGAGGTACTCGCCGCGTCGTTCCTTGCGGATGACGTTCTCGTACACCTGGCCGGTAGTGAAATTGTTGCGCTTGGACATGCGTGCGCTGATGAAGCGCTCGTAATGCCCGAGATCGAGGTCGGTCTCGGCGCCGTCATCGGTGACGAAGACTTCGCCGTGTTGAAAGGGACTCATGGTGCCTGGATCCACGTTGATGTACGGGTCCAGCTTCAGCATGGTGACTTTAATGCCGCGGGATTCAAGGATGGCACCCAGCGAAGCTGCTGCGATGCCTTTGCCCAGGGAAGAAACCACCCCGCCGGTAACGAATACGTATTTGGTCATGAAAAGCTGTTTCGGAGTGATACGGACGGGGGTAAATTTTACCCGAAAGGAGGGGGGGCGACAATGAATACGGCGCGATCGCGCCTATCCGCCACGTCCGACCAACGTGCAGGCCTGGACCACCTTGGCAGCGATTTCCTCGACGGATTTGCTGGTGGAATCCAGCCAGCGTATGCCCGAGCGCTCCATCATGTTCTCGGCATGGGCGACTTCGTTGCGGCAGCTCTCCAGCGAGGCATATTTGCTATTCGGGCGACGCTCACTGCGGATTTCATGCAGGCGATCGGGTCGAATGGTCAGGCCGAATAATTTGGAACGGTAGAGTTCCAGTACGGCCGGGAGTCGACCGCGCTCGAAATCTTCCGGGATCAGCGGGTAATTGGCGGCCTTGATGCCAAACTGCAAGGCAAGGTACAGTGTGGTCGGGGTTTTGCCGCTACGCGAAACGCCGACCAGAATCACATCGGCTTCTTCCAGATGGCGTTCGCTGGCGCCGTCATCGTGCTCCAGCGCAAAATTGACAGCCTCCATGCGGTGCCGGTAAACCGCGCTCTCGTCGACCCGCCGCGCCTGGCCGACACTGCGCATGGGCGTTTGGCCCAGTTCTTCGCCAAGCGGAGCGATGAAAGTATCGAACAGATCCAGGCTCAGGGCATTCTGTCCGCGAAAAACATCGCGGACTTCCTCGTTGACTAGCGTCAGCAGCAGGATGGGTCGCGTGCCGTCTTCGCGCTCAGCCTTGGCGATGCGCGTCAGGCACTCGCGTGCCTTTTCCACTGTATCGACAAACGGCATGCGGATCTCGCTGAACGACACTTCTGGAAAATGTGCGAGCAAGCTCAAGCCCAAGGTCTCTGCAGTAATGGCGGTGCCATCGGAGATAAAAAAGGCGCTGCGATGAATTTTGTCGGGCATGATCTTCCTTGATTCCCAGAATATGGCAAGATAGCAGAATTTGAATAAGAACCTAATTTCAGTACGCAAACGTACATTCGGTTACTATCGAAAACAGGTTCTACAACTTTATCCGGGAGAAAACCGTGTCGCAAGATGTAATCGCTTTTGAACAACTCCGTATGACGGATGTCCCCACCGTCGGCGGGAAAAACGCCTCTCTCGGCGAAATGATCAGCCAACTCACGAACAAGGGGGTGCGCGTTCCTGGCGGTTTTGCGACCAGTGCAAACGCCTACCGCGTGTTTCTCGCGCAAAACAGCCTGGCTGATCGTATCAATGCGGCGCTGGATGCACTGGATGTCGACGATGTCGTTGCGCTGGCTGCCTGCGGCAAACAGATACGCCAATGGATCGTGGATACGCCGTTCCCGGCTGAGTTGCAGGCGGCCATCGCCGAGCAGTATCAACGCCTGGTCGGCGATTCAGGAGCGGATGTGAGCTTTGCCGTGCGTTCCTCTGCCACCGCGGAAGACCTGCCCGATGCCTCGTTTGCCGGGCAGCAGGAATCGTTCCTTAATATTCACGGTCTCGACAACATCCTGCATGCAATCAAGGAGGTCTTTGCTTCGTTGTATAACGACCGGGCGATTTCCTACCGTGTGCACAAGGGTTTCGTGCATGCCGATGTTGCCTTGTCGGCCGGGGTGCAACGCATGGTGCGTAGCGACATCGGCGCTTCTGGCGTGATGTTCACCATCGATACCGAATCCGGTTTTGAAAATGTCGTTTTCATTACGGCGGCTTATGGTTTGGGCGAAACCGTGGTGCAGGGGGCGGTCAATCCTGACGAGTTTTATGTGCACAAACCCATGCTGGCACAGGGGCGGCCAGCCGTGGTGCGTCGCAATCTGGGTTCGAAGATGATCAAGATGGTGTTCACCGATGCCAAGGCGGCCGGGCGTTCTACCCAGACGATCCAGACCAGCGAAGCCGAACGCAGGAATTTTGCGCTGAGTGATGACGAAGTACTGGAACTGGCGCGCTATGCCGTCATCATCGAGCAGCATTACGGCCGGGCGATGGACATCGAATGGGGCCGTGATGGCATCGACGGCAAGCTTTACATTCTGCAGGCGCGCCCCGAGACGGTGAAATCACAGGCGGTGGTCGGTACTTCGCAGAGCTACAACCTCAAGCAGCATGGCAAGGTACTGGCCAGCGGTCGTGCCATCGGGCAGAAGATCGGTGCCGGGCCGGTGCGGATTATCGAGTCGGCGCGCGAAATGCATCATGTGCAAGCGGGCGACATCCTGGTGACCGATATGACCGACCCGGATTGGGAGCCGGTGATGAAGAAAGCGTCGGCGATTGTGACCAATCGTGGCGGCCGTACCTGCCACGCGGCGATTATTGCCCGCGAGTTGGGCATTCCGGCGGTGGTGGGTTGCGGCGATGCAACCGAGACCTTGCCTGAAGGCGAGCCGGTGACGGTGTCGTGTTCAGAAGGCGATACCGGCTATGTGTACAAGGGGGCACTGGAGTTCGATGTGCTGACCTCCAATCTCACCGAGCTGCCAAAACTGCCGACCAAGGTCATGATGAACGTCGGCAACCCCGACCTAGCGTTCAGTTTTGCCCAGTTGCCCAACGAAGGCGTCGGCCTTGCACGATTGGAATTCGTCATCAACAACATGATAGGCGTGCATCCGAGAGCGGTGCTGGAATACGAAAAAGTCCGTGATAGCGTACGCGAGGAAGTCGAACGCCGGGCCCGCGGTTATGCCAGTCCCAGGGATTTTTATGTCGACAAGCTGGCCGAGGGCATTGCCACGATAGGCGCGGCTTTCTGGCCAAAACCGGTGATTGTGCGCATGTCGGACTTCAAGTCCAACGAGTACAAAAAACTTATCGGTGGCGACATTTACGAGCCTGACGAAGAAAACCCTATGCTGGGCTTCCGCGGTGCTTCGCGCTATGCGGCACCCGAGTTCAAGGATTGCTTCGCGCTGGAGTGCATGGCGATGAAGCGCGTGCGTGATGAAATCGGTCTCACCAACGTCGAAGTTATGATTCCATTCGTGCGCACGGTGGATGAAGCGCAGGCTGTTGTGGATGTGCTGGCGCAATACGGCCTCAAGCGTGGCGTCAACGGCCTGCGGCTCATCATGATGTGCGAAATCCCGTCCAATGCCCTGTTGGCCGAGCAGTTCTTGCAGTCGTTCGATGGTTTCTCGATCGGCTCCAACGACCTGACGCAACTGACATTAGGCCTGGATCGTGATTCTGCGCTGGTTGCCAAGGCGTTCGACGAGCGCAATCCGGCCGTCAAGGCACTGTTGTCGATCGCTATTTCAAGTTGTACGCGTCTGGGCAAATATGTCGGTATCTGCGGCCAGGGGCCGTCGGATCATCCGGATCTGGCGGAATGGTTGATGCAACAGGGAATTTCTTCAATTTCGCTCAACCCGGATACCGTGGTGGCGACGTGGGAGCGCCTGGGGAAGATAGCTTGAGACTGGTTGTATAGCTAGCCGCTAACGGAGCTTAGCAAGACGGCTGTAGAAGGTGGGAGAACGGTATGCTTCTCCCACTTTTTTCGCTCCGACCCATCAATCCCACCAGGCTGCAATTAGCCTGTTCTAAGTTTCTGGAACAACCGGGATCGTCTCGCCAGAAGCAGGAATCTGGAATTTTTAGCGTGTTTTGCCAATGGTGTCCCCTGATTAAGAGCCTACTGAATAGGCTCTTAATACAGGAGAATGTACGTTGCCGCTCCCCCTGCATAGCCGCTGAGGGCAAGCAAACTGATTTTTTTGACATACCAGAAAAATTCGATCTTCTCGATCCCCATCGCCGCTACACCGGCAGCCGAGCCGATGATCAGTATCGAGCCGCCCGTTCCTGCTGCATATGCAAGAAATTCCCACAGAAATGCGTCGGTCGGGAATTGGCTCAAAGGATACATTCCCATGGATGCTGCCACCAGAGGCACATTGTCTACGATTGCACTGGCCAGCCCAAAAATGGAAACGATAACAGCTTGATTGCCGATTGTTTTGTCGAGCGCCTGGGCAAGAGCTGCCAGGATGTGGCTGTGCTCAAGGGTTGCGACTGAAAGCAGGATGCCGATAAAAAACACCAGAGAAGACATGTCAATGCGCTGCAATGCGGCCCCCAACGATAAATGCTGTTTGTCAGAATCGTCCTTTTTCCCATGGATTAATTCGCCGATTAGCCACAAAATACCCAGGGCAAATAGAACACCCATGAACGGTGGAAGATGTGTCAATGTCTTGAATACAGGAACTGCACACAACAGGCCAATCCCGGTAAAAAACATGATGTTTTTCTCGAATGGCGCTGCTTCTGATTTGCCGTTTTTATTCTCGATTTTTGCCGGGCTGGCAACCAGCTTTCCTCGATACAAATAGCTGACGACTGCTAATGGGATCAGAAGGTTGATCAGTGACGGGAGTAACAGCCCCTTGATGATGGCGAGTGCGGTAATTTGCCCGCCTATCCACAGCATGGTGGTCGTGACGTCACCGATGGGAGACCAGGCCCCACCTGCATTAGCAGCAATGACAATGATCCCTGCGGTAAAAAGCTTATCCTCTCGCTGACTGAGTAAGCGTCGGCTCACGGATAACATCACAATCGTTGTCGTGAGGTTGTCGAGTACGGCACTCAGGAAGAATGTGACAAAGCCAATCAGCCACAACAGGCTCGTCATTTTCCTGGTTTTTATTCTGTCTGTGATGACGTCAAAACCATCATGAGCATCGACAACTTCAACAATAGTCATTGCGCCCATAAGGAAGAAGACAATCTGAGCGATTGAAGAGAGAGTTTCGTTCAGTTGCTCGGCGACATGCCCGGTGAATGTGGCATAAATTGTCCATAATAGACCTGCACCAATTAAGGCGGGAGCGCTTTTGTTGACCTTCAGCGGATGTTCGAATGCAATAGCCGCGTAGGCAATGATAAAAACAATGATCAGTAATGAGTTCATAAGTCAGTTTAAGGGTTCAGGTTTTATTCGATTTTATCCGAACATCATGAGCGAGCAGTTGCGATGTTTTAAGTTCAAATCAGAAATTTAACCTAAAATTACTGCCATGGCTTCTGATTACGGCGAAATTTCCTTCGATAACCCCATGCGCCACGACATGGCAGCGCGTTCAACCTGGGTGAGCGTCGTCGTCAATATTCTGCTGGCTGCAGTACAGATCGTGGTGGGCTTCTTCTCCCACTCCCAGAGCCTGATCGCCGACGGCATGCACTCGCTGTCCGATCTTGTCTGTGATTTTCTGGTACTGGTGGCGACTCACCATAGCAAGGACCCTGCGGACGAAGGCCATCCCTACGGCCATGGGCGAGTGGAGACGGCGGCATCGTTTGCCTTGGGTGCAATTCTGGCAGCGACGGGGGGAGCCATTATCGTGGCAGCCGCAATGAAGCTGCAGAATATCGACACATTGACCCCGGTCGCCCCCATGGCGCTATGGGTGGCGGGCATCGCGCTGGCTGCAAAAGAGTCGCTATTTCGCTATATGCTGCATGTGGGCGAGAAATTGCGCTCGCCGATGCTGATTGCCAATGCTTGGCATGCGCGTTCCGATGCGGCTTCGTCGCTTGTGGTCGCGCTCGGTATTGGCGGCAATCTGCTGGGCTTTGTCTTTGCCGACTCGGTCGCGGCGATCATTGTCGGTTTCATGATCGTGCGCATGGGCATCGTGTTTGCCTGGGATGCTTTTCAGGAGTTGATCGATGCGGGGCTGTCGATCGAAGAAGTGGACGGTATCCGCCAAACCCTGATCGATACGCCGGGAGTTGAAAGCTTGCACGAACTTCGCACACGCCGTATGGCACATCGTGCTCTGGTGGATGCGCATATCCTGGTTAACCCGCGCATCAGTGTTTCGGAAGGACACAGCATTGCCGAGCGTGCACGCGAACGCGTGCTCAAAAGCCACCTGTCGGTAATCGATGTGTTGGTACATGTTGATCCGGAGGATGGCGCGGAACACGACGCCAAAGCATTGCGTATGCCGGGAAGAAACGAGTTGATAAAAGAATTGATACCGCTGATTGCCGAGTTGCCGCAGCCGGAGCGTGTGCTGTTCCATTACATTGGAGGCAAGGTCGAAGCCGAGGTATTTTTATCGCACCGGTTCTTTGAACAGCCACTTGCCCTGGCAGAGGCGCAGCATCGTGTTTCCCGAAGGTTGGGGCAACACCCCTATTTCAGCGCGGTCTCGTTGAACTGTCTGGTGGTGTCTCAATAATCGGCGCTGTGGCCGGTTGCGTAGCCGACAGGCATGTCGTTCTGGTACTCGCCACAAGCTTCGCAATAATGGTCGTCCAGTGTCGGGCAAAAAGTCAGTTTATCATGTCCGCAATAACAGCAGACCCGCACCGGTGTTGCAGGAGGGGTGTGGTGCGACTCATGGTGTGCGTAGGCAACCTTGGCGCTGCCCAATCCGTACTTGTTGTCCATAAGAAGCCTCCATATCAAACTACGGTAGTTGGCTGAAACTTTATACTTTTTTGTAAGGAAGTCAACGCACCAGCAAAAACGGGGAATGCCGGACGTGTGCCTGGTATTCCCCGTTAAATTGCAGTGACTGAGATCAGCGCTTCAGCGCGGCCGCCTCTTTAGCCAACTGGGTAATCTGCGCCCAGTCGTTTCTTGCCATAATGTCAGCCGGTGTCAGCCAGGAGCCGCCAACAACTACTACGTTGGGCAGTGCGAGCAGTTGCGGTGCATTTTCCAGCGATACGCCACCGGTCGGACAGAATTTGATATCGGCAAACGGACCTGCCCATGCCTTGAGCAGGTTGGGGCCGCCTGCCTGCATGGCGGGGAAAAACTTGAGTTCGGTAAAGCCGTCTTCCTGCGCGGTCATGATCTCGCTGCCGGTGGCAACGCCCGGCAACAGCGGCAAACCGATGTCCTGGCAGGTTTTGCCGATGGTTGTCGTGTAGCCAGGGCTGACGCCAAAGCGCGCACCAGCTGCCAGCGCAGCCTTTGCATCGGCTGCGCTACGGATGGTGCCTGCGCCGACTACGGCGTCGGGGACTTCGGCAGCGATGGCGCGCATGCACTCAAGTGCAACTGAAGTGCGTAGCGTGATTTCCAGCATGCGTATACCGCCAGCAACCAGCGCTTTCGCCATCGGAACGGCGTGTGCTATATCGTTGAGTACGATCACCGGGATGACCGAAGCGTCCTGCATGACCTGCAGTGCGGAGAGATTGTTATTTACAGCCACGTACAGGCTCCTTCTTCTGGCGACAGTGCGTTATGACGCATATTGGCAAACAACTCGCGGCCCATGCCAAGGCCGTTGGCTGTATGCAGGGCCGGCGGCATTCTTGCGGGTTCGCGCGCGGTCCAGTCCTTGGGGTCCATCAGCACCTGTAGCTGACCGGTCAGTGCGTCCAGGCGAATAATGTCGCCGTCGCGTACCTTGGCCAGAGGGCCGCCGGCAGCGGCTTCGGGTGAGACGTGAATTGCTGCCGGGATCTTGCCCGATGCGCCGCTCATGCGGCCATCCGTTACCAGCGCAACGTCGAAGCCCATATTTTGCAGCGCCTTGAGCGGTGGCGTGAGTTTGTGCAGTTCCGGCATGCCGTTGGCTTGAGGCCCTTGCCAGCGAACTACGCAGACCACATTCATGTTGAGATCGCCTGCCTGGAAAGCGGCAATGAGCGATTCCTGAGAGTCAAATACCTTGGCGGGTGCTTCGATCACATGCAAGTCTTCCGGCACGGCGGAGATCTTGATCACGCTGCGTCCCAGATTGCCGCGCAATACCTTGATTCCGCCATTCGGGCTGAATGGTGCTGAAACCGGACGAACGACGGAGTCGTCCGGGGTCGGACCGGCGACATGCCAGGCCAGTTTTCCGTTTTCCAATGAGGGGATGCTGGTGAATTCGCGCAAGCCGTTGGGTCGCACGGTCAACACATCTTCGTGCATCAGGCCGGAATCCAGCAGTTCGCGAATCACGTAGCCAGGGCCGCCGGCCGCCTGGAAGGCATTGACGTCGGCTTCGCCGTTCGGATACACGCGGGCGATCAATGGCACCACGTTGGAAAGAGCGCAGAAGTCATCCCAGTTGATGACAATGCCTGCCGCGCGTGCGACGGCCACCCAGTGGATCAGGTGGTTGGTGGAACCACCGGTTGCCAGCAAGGCAACCATGGCGTTGACGATGCAGCGTTCGTCCACCAATTGGCCGATCGGCGTGAAGTTTCTGCCTTTGGTGATGCCGAGCAGGGTGCGCAACGACTCGCGGGTGAGTTCTTCACGGATGCCGCTGCCAGGATTGATGAAGGCAGCGCCCGGAACGTGCAGGCCCATGGCCTCCAGTAACATCTGGTTACTGTTGGCAGTGCCGTAGAAAGTGCAGGTGCCCTGGCCGTGGTAGGCTTTTGATTCTGCTTCCAGCAGTTCCTTGCGGCCAACCTTGCCTTCGGCGGCCAGCACGCGCATGTGTGATTTTTCGCTGTTGGATAGCCCGGTGGTCATCGGACCGGCAGGCACGAAAACCGTCGGTAGGTGACCGAAATGCAGCGCGCCGATCAGCAAGCCGGGAACGATCTTGTCGCAAACGCCCATCATCAGTGCGGCATCGAACACGTCATGGCTCAGACCGACAGCGGCTGACATGGCAATCACATCGCGGCTGAACAGGCTCATTTCCATGCCAGGCATGCCCTGGGTGATGCCGTCGCACATGGCGGGCACGCCGCCAGCGACTTGCACCGTGGCGCCGTGTTTGCGGGCCTCGTCCTTGACCAGATCGGGGAAGTGCTGATAGGGCGCATGGGCCGACAGCATGTCGTTGTAAGCGGTGATGATGCCAATGTTAGGCGCGCGTTCCATCACTACCTTGAATTTGTCGTTTTCCGGCATGGCGGCAAACGAGTGTGCGACGTTGGCGCATCCCATGCGTTCAACACCCGGCTTGCGCGATGCCATGGCATCCAGGCGTTGGAGGTACGCCAGGCGCGTTTCTTCGCTACGCTCCCGGATGTGCTGCGTCACTTCTGCGATGGTTGGATTCAATATCATTTCATGGCCGCAATAAAAATCTGATGCTCAATCGTAACCCAAACGTTGGTATATGGGCGTATGTTTCGATGACAACCTTGTGGGCGCCAAACAAAAAGTCGGCCATGCCGACTTTTCTGGTTCATGGTGAGATAATCGGTTTAAAGTATATCATGGCCGGAGTTAAATGGAAATCATTAATTCATTCATGGGGTTACGTTATTGTTTCTGGGGGTCTTTCCACTGCCCGTACCCTTTGAACTGCTCAATGGCTTCGGTCATTTCCTGTGCTGTCAGCAACGCCGGGCCACCGACCTGCAGGGTGCGCCAATATTGTTCTGCCAGGGTTTCGACTTCGACGGCGATCGCCAGGGCGTGCGCCAGATCCCGGCCGACGGCAATCATGCCGTGATTGGCCAGCAAGCAGGCGCGGCGGTCGACGAGCGCTTCCAGCGCCGCATCGGACAAGGCTTGCGTTCCGAAAAGCGCATAAGGCGCACAGCGGATGTTGTCACCTCCGGCAAGGGCGATCATGTAATGGAACGGTGGGATTTCGCGGCGCAGGCAGGCAAGGCTGGTGGCAAACATCGAATGAGTGTGAATGACGGCGCCGACTTCCGGTCGCGCGGCCAGGATGTCGCGATGGAAGCGCCACTCGCTGGATGGCGAGCGGGTGCCATGGTGGTTGCCGTCGAAGGTCATCTGCACCATGTCGTGCGGCGTCAGCGCTACCGGGGCCAAGCCGGAAGGGGTGATCAGGAAGCCATCGCCGTCGCGAACGCTAGCATTGCCTGCGGTGCCGCGGTTGAGGTCGAGCTCTGTGAGCTTGCGGGATATCGCCAGCAGTTCTTCGCGTAACTTGCTCATGCATACAACTCCTTGAGACAGTTGGGGGCACATACGCCGCGTTCTGTGATGATGCCGGTGACCAGGCGGGCCGGTGTGACATCGAATGCCGGATTGGCTGCCCGGCTGTTTGGTGGCAAGACGTTGACCTGCACGATATCGCCGCTGGCCGTGCAGCCTTGCAACCAGGCCACTTCATCGGCATCGCGCTCCTCGATCGGGATTTCGCGCAAGCCGTCCTGCATGTTCCAGTCTATGGTGGGTGAAGGTACCGCAGCATAAAACGGAATGTGGTTGTCAAAAGCGGCCAGAGCCTTGAGGTAAGTGCCAATCTTGTTGCATACGTCGCCGCTGCCTGTCACGCGATCGGCGCCGACGATGACGATATCTACTTGTCCATGTTGCATCAGATGCCCGCCGGCGTTGTCGGCAATCACGGTATGCGCGACACCATGTTGTCCGAGTTCCCAGGCGGTCAGGCTGGCGCCCTGATTGCGCGGGCGGGTTTCGTCCACCCAGACGTGCAAAGGAATGCCCGCATCGAATGCCTGATATACCGGTGCAAGTGCCGTTCCCCAATCCACCGCGGCCAGCCATCCGGCATTGCAGTGGGTGAGGATGTTGAGTGGCGCGCTTTTTTGCTGGTGCAGACGGCGCAGCAATGCCAGCCCATGCTGCCCGATGCCGTGATTGATTGCGATGTCCTCTTCGCCGATGCGTTCGGCTTCATTTCGGGCGGCTTCGGCGCGGAGATGGACGGGGAGTGGCTGCAGCACTTGCAGCATGCGTTCAACGGCCCAACGCAGGTTGACTGCGGTCGGCCGGGTAGCAACGAGTGCCGCCGCCGCTTGCATCAGGTTGGTGTCATCGGCGGATTCGGCGGTTGCCAGCGCCATTCCCCATGCGGCCGCAGCGCCGATCAAGGGTGCACCGCGAACCTGCATGGTTTTGATGGCGTGCGCGGCTTCTGCCAATGTTTGCAGGCGGCGTATCACGAACGCATGCGGCAACTGGGTTTGGTCGATAATTTCGACCGACTTGCCATCCTTGGCGAGCCAGATGGTGCGTAAAAGCTGTCCTTCGACAATCATAAATTCCGTCCATTCAGACTATCCACAGAATCTGTGGATAATTTTGTGAATAACTGCGTCATCAAATCGTAACTTGCTGATAGCTGCAATGTTTCTTTACAGTCGCCTATTTTTTAGGCGATTAATTTTATCTATAAAAATCAATTAGTTAAATCAATTCATTATAGGGGTTGAAGTTTCTCGATAAACCTCAAGTAATACTTGAAGTGATGTGAACAACTACGCTTGACAAACTCCTTTCAAACCCGGTAGGGCGTCCATGGCATTCAGTGTCGTTGCCGTAGCGACAGTGGCGTAAGAAATGCCCCTCAGGGCTGCGAGCGTTTTGCCGATCTGCTGCAGTTCGGCCGGGCTGTTTCTACGGTGTTGCAGCCAGGACGGTGGAATATCCGGAGCATCGGTTTCCAGTACGATGGATGACAATGGCAACGACCTTGCCAGCTCGCGTATCCTTGAAGCGCGATCATAGGTCATGGCGCCGCCAAACCCCAGTTTGAACCCGAGGTCAAGGAAGGTTCCTGCCTGCTGCCGACTGCCGTTGAAGGCATGTGCGATACCTCCCCTGACACGAATCTGGCGTAAGTGCTTGAGGATGGTGTCGATAGCGCGCCGCACGTGCAGGATGACCGGCAGGTCGTATTCACGAGCAATCCTGAGTTGCTCGACAAAATAATCGGTTTGCTTTGCTTCATCGTAACCCTCCTCGAAAAAATCCAGCCCGATTTCGCCGACGGCGATTGGCGACTCTGTCACGATGGTTCGGCGCAGGGCGCTCAGGGCTTCGGGTACTGCGCGATTTACGTAGAGAGGGTGGATACCGTAGGCGGCGACGCAGTGCGGGTAACGTCGACAAATGTCGGCTACCTGGATGAAATTGGCGGCTTCGACTGCCGGAATGACGATGCTGCCGACGCCTTTGCTACGCGCGGCTTTTACGATGGCATCCCGATCCGCATCAAATTCGGCTGCGTCGAGATGGCAATGCGTGTCGACCAGCATGGGTGAGGAGTTAATTACCGGGCCGGGCACGAACGCGGATGTCCTGGCCGACTTTGTCCAGCGCCAGGATGTCGAGATTGGTCCGTTGCGACATCCCGGTCAGCGCCGGAAAATCGAACAGCCCCCGCGCTGCGGAACCCAAAAGTGTGGGGGCCAGGTAAAGCAGAAGCTCGTCGATCAGTCCTGCACGCAACATTGCGCCGTTGACGCCGGAGCCTGCCTCGACATGCAGTTCATTGATTTCGCGCTGCGCCAGAACTGCCAGCAACGCGGGCAAGTCTGTCAGGCCATCGCCCCCGGGTAGTGCAAGGATTTCCGCGCCGGCCTGGCGCAGAATGTCGGCCTGCGGCACAGAGTCGTTGCGGCACACGATGAGCACGCCGCCGTCTTGCAGGATGCGGGCATCCGGCGGAAGCCGCAATTGGCTGTCCAGCACTACACGCAAGGGCATGCGGCCGGTTTCGAAGTCGCGCACGTTCATCTGCGGATCATCCGCCAATACGGTGCCGATACCGGTGAGTACGGCACAGGCGCGGGCGCGCCAATGCTGCACGTCGTGTCGCGCGGCAGCCCCGGTAATCCACTGGCTGACACCGTTTTCCAGGGCGGTTCCGCCGTCGAGGCTGGCGGCAATTTTGCTGCGTACCCACGGGCGTTGCTTTTCCATGCGCGCGATGAAGCCGGGGTTAAGCTCGCGGGCTTGTGTTTCCATCAATCCGGAGGCAGTGTCGATTCCTGTCGTCTGCAGGCGCGCCAGTCCGCTTCCGGCAACTTTGGGGTTCGGGTCGCGCATGGCGGCGACCACGCGGGCAACCCCTGCTGCAATCAGCGCATCTGCACAGGGCGGGGTACGGCCATGGTGGCTGCATGGCTCCAGAGTGACGTAGGCCGTTGCGCTACGGGCGCGATCCCCTGCTTGCTGCAGAGCATGAATTTCGGCATGGGCCTGTCCGGCGCGGGCGTGCCAGCCTTCGCCGACAACCATGCCGTTATTAACGATGACGCAACCGACTCGCGGGTTGGGGGATGTTGTGTACATGCCGCGCTCCGCCAAGCGGAGTGCTTGTGCCATGTACTGGTGGTCTGAGGCGGAAAACATGATGGTTGCGATGGGATGATGGCGATGTGGGTCAGCAGGTCAGGCTCAGGGGAGTTCCTCGTCGGTGATCCGGCGATGCAACTTGTTGAGATCGCGAATCGCATCGCGAAAGTCGTCCACATCCTGAAAGCTGCGGTAGATGGAAGCAAAGCGAATGTAGGCCACCTTGTCCATGCGCCGTAGCTCCTGCATCACCTCCTCGCCCAAATCGCGCGAATTGACTTCGCGCTCGCCCCGGCTCAGCACTTTTTGCGCGATACGCTCGATGGCCTTATCCACGTACTCGGTGGGAACAGGGCGTTTGTGCAGGGCGCGGGTAAAAGACAGGCGCAGTTTTTCGCGGGAAAATTCTTCGCGCGTGCCGTTCTGCTTGACTACTTGCGGCATGTGCAGCTCTGCCGTCTCGTAGGTCGTAAAACGCTTGTCGCAGGCGTTGCAGCGGCGTCTGCGGCGGATGCTGTCGCCCTCGTCATTGACGCGGGAGTCGATGACCTGGGTGTCGTCAGTGCCGCAGAACGGGCATTTCACGGCAGTTAAGCGCCGTAAACCGGGAACTTGCTCGTTAGCGCCTTAACCTCTGCAACGACGCGGGCAATTACCGCCTCGTCATTTGGTGCATCCAGCACGTCGGCGATCAGGTTGGCGAGCTTTTCGGCTTCGGCTTCCTTGAACCCGCGCGTGGTCATCGCCGGGGTGCCGATGCGGATGCCGCTGGTGACGAACGGTTTTTGCGGATCGTTGGGTACGGCATTCTTGTTGACCGTGATATGCGCCCGACCCAACAGGGCCTCGGCCTCTTTACCAGTCAAGTTCTTGGGTTGCAGGTCAACCAGAAACACATGGCTCTCGGTGCGGCCGGAAACGATGCGCAGGCCGCGCTCGGTCAAGACCTTGCTCATTACCAGCGCGTTGGCCAGCACCTGTTCCTGATAATGCTTGAATTCCTTGGTGGCGGCTTCCTTGAAAGCCACCGCCTTGGCGGCGATGACATGCATCAGCGGGCCGCCTTGCAAACCGGGGAAAATCGCCGAGTTGATGGCTTTTTCATGCTCGGCCTTCATCAGGATAATCCCGCCGCGCGGGCCGCGCAGGGTCTTGTGCGTGGTGGAGGTCACTACATCGGCATGCGGCACCGGGTTGGGGTAGACGCCAGCGGCAATCAAACCGGCATAGTGGGCCATGTCCACCATGAAAATCGCGCCGATTTCCTTGGCGATTTTGGCGAAGCGGGCGAAATCGATGCGCAGGGCGAACGCAGAGGCACCGGCGATAATCAGCTTCGGTTTATGCTCGCGCGCCTTGGCCTCCATGGCGGCATAGTCGATGTCTTCATTGGCATCGAGGCCGTAGGCGACCACGTTGAACCACTTGCCGGACATGTTGAGCGCCATGCCGTGCGTGAGGTGACCGCCCTCGGCCAGGCTCATGCCCATGATGGTGTCGCCAGGCTTGAGAAACGCCATGAACACGGCCTGGTTGGCCTGTGAGCCGGAATTGGGCTGTACGTTGGCGGCTTCGGCGCCGAACAGGCTTTTCACGCGGTCGATGGCCAGCTGTTCCGCCACGTCGACATGTTCGCAGCCGCCGTAATAGCGCTTGCCCGGATAGCCTTCGGCATATTTGTTGGTGAGCACCGAGCCTTGCGCTTCCATCACTGCCGGGCTGGCGTAATTTTCGGAAGCGATCAGCTCGATATGCTCTTCCTGACGCTGGCGCTCGGCCTCCAGGGCTTGGAACAGTTCCGGGTCGAATTTGGCAATGGTCTGGGATGCGCTGAACATGGTGAAATCCAAAGGTTTAAGATTGTTGAATTTTAACATTTTACGGGCACAGCCTGCCAGTCTGTCAGAGGTATAATTCCAGTCATGATCCGCGAACAAGACTTTATATCCAGCATTTCTGATGCGTTGCAATACATTGCCTGCTATCACTCGCCGGATTTTCTTCATGCGCTGAACGATGCATACGAACACGAGCAATCTCCCGCTGCCAGGGATGCGCTGGCGCAGATTCTGGTCAACTCCTACCTTTGCGCAGAAGGCCAGCGGCCGCTATGCCAGGACACCGGCATCGTCACCGTCTTTATCAAGGTCGGCATGCAAGTACGCTGGGAAACCGACCGCGGTTTGCAAGCGATGGTGGACGACGGCGTGCGCCGTGCCTATCTCGATGCGGATAACCCGTTGCGGGCGTCTATCGTGTCAGACCCGGCCGGTGCCCGCCGCAACACGCGCGACAATGCCCCCGCCGTGGTGCATGTCGAACTGGTGCCGGGCAATACGGTGGAAGTCAGCATCGCGGCCAAGGGCGGCGGCTCCGAGAATAAAGCCAAGCTTGCCATGCTGGAGCCCTCCGACGATATCGTGCAGTGGGTGCTCGACACCGTGCCGACCATGGGCGCAGGCTGGTGCCCACCCGGCGTCATCGGCATCGGCATTGGCGGTACGGCAGAAAAAGCCGTGCTGCTGGCCAAGGAATCGCTCATGGCGCCCATCGACATTCAGCAACTTAAAGCGCGCGGCGCCAGCAACCGGGCCGAGCAGTTACGGCTGCAGTTGCACGACAAGATCAATCGCCTTGGCATCGGTGCACAGGGGTTGGGTGGGCTGACGACAGTGCTGGATGTGAAAGTGCTGGATTACCCCACGCACGCCACCTCGTTGCCTGTGGCGATGATCCCCAATTGCGCCGCCACGCGCCATGTGCATTTTGTGCTGGATGGCAGCGGCCCGGCGCAACTGCCTGTGCCCAGGCTGCAAGATTGGCCGCAGGTTGCGTTGGCAGCAGGTGGGGATTTGCGCCGCGTCAATCTCGACGCCATGACGCGGGATGAGATGGCTACCTGGAAACCCGGTGAAAAACTGCTGTTGTCCGGCAAACTGCTGACCGGCCGCGATGCCGCACACAAACGCTTGATGGACATGGTCGCACGCGGAGAACCGTTACCGGTGGATTTCAGCAACCGCTTTATTTATTACGTTGGCCCGGTTGATCCTGTACGTGACGAGGCGGTTGGCCCGGCGGGGCCGACAACGGCGACCCGCATGGACAGGTTCACCGATTTCATGCTGGAAAAAACCGGCATACTCGGCATGATAGGCAAGGCCGAACGCGGTGAGGCAACCATCCGCTCGATTAAGCGTCACCAGTCGTCTTACCTGATCGCAGTAGGCGGTGCAGCGTATCTGGTGTCCAAAGCCATCAAGACGGCCAGGGTAGTGGCGTTTGCCGAGTTGGGCATGGAAGCAATTTACGAATTCGAGGTGGAAGATATGCCGGTGACGGTCGCGGTCGATGCGCATGGCGAATCGGTACATGCCAGCGGGCCGCTCGAATGGCGTGCAAAAATTGCCAGCACGCACACTCCGTAGCGTAGGCGTCCGCGCCTGCATTACGTGCCTTCGCTTACCGGTCACGATGCAGGCGAGGACGCCTGCGCTACAAATAGGTGGGCGTTTTGGCTGCTTTGTTTAGGATGACTTATGGCAAAACTTTTTACCCCTTTAAAACTGCGCGAGCTCGAGCTCAGGAATCGCATCGTTGTTTCGCCCATGTGTCAGTATTCTGCCGATGGCGGGTTGCCTAACCGGTGGCACTTGGTCAATTACGGTAGTCGCGCCGTGGGCGGCGCTGCACTGGTGATGGTGGAAGCTACAGCAGTTTGTCCGGAAGGCCGTATTACGCCTTATTGCACCGGCCTGTGGTCGGATCAGCATACGGCGGCGTTTCAGCCGATCACGGATTTTATTTGCAGCCAGGGCGCCATCCCAGCTATCCAGATTGCCCATGCGGGACGCAAGGCCTCCTGCGATTCCCCGTGGAACGGCAGCCAATGTTTACCGGTGGGCGCGGGCGGTTGGCAGACGGTGGCGCCATCGGCATTGCCATTCTCGCCGTCACACGGCGTGCCGCGTGCACTGACTTTGGGCGAAATCGACAATGTGGTGGAAATGTTTGTCGAGGCGGCATATCGCGCACTGGCGGCTGGATTTGAAGTGGCCGAGGTGCATTGCGCGCACGGTTACCTGCTGAACGAATTTTTATCCCCGCTTGCCAATCAGCGTACCGATGAATATGGCGGTAGTCTGGAAAACCGTTGCCGCTTGCCGCTCAGGATTGCAAAGGCCGTGCGCGATCTGTGGCCTCAGCAATGGCCGGTGTTCGTGCGGATTTCGGCCACGGACTGGGTTGAGGGGGGCTGGGATCTGGCACAATCCATCCAGTTTGCCAAATGGCTGAAAGACATTGGTATCGACCTGGTCGATTGCTCCACTGGCGGCATGGTGCCGGAGGCCGTTATTCCTGCAGCACCGAGTTTTCAGGTGCCATTTGCTGCTGGCGTGCGCAACGAGGCAAAAATCGCTAGCGGCGCGGTTGGCTTGATTACCGATGCCGTGCAGGCCGAGCAGATTCTGGTCGAAGGGCAGGCCGACCTCGTTTTTCTGGCGCGTGAAATGTTGCGCGACCCCTATTGGCCATTGCACGCCGCTCGCGAATTGGGTGTGGATGTGCCATGGCCCAACCAATATGTGAGAGCTAAATGATGAAGTGGACAGATGTTCAGCAAATTGCCGAAGCGCTTTACGATACATTCCCCGCGACCGATCCCACCCGCATTAATTTTGTCGAGTTGCATAACAAAATAATTGGGCTGGATGGATTCGACGACGACCATCATCGTGGCGGAGAAAAAGTGCTGGAAGCCATTCAACAGGCGTGGATAGACGAAGCATCCTGAGGATTGCGCCGATTGTGCAGCCCTGAAACAATGATAACCGTTCTCATTAGATATTTTGTTCATGCCTTACGACAAACTTTCCAGCCTGAAGCCTGGGCAATCCGCGCAGATACGCGCTATCCACGCAGAAGAAGCTCTGCATCAGCGCATGCTGGCACTGGGTTTTCGCGTCGGCAAGAAAATAGAAGTCATTCGCCAGGCCCGTTTTTCCGGGCCTGTACATGTGCGCATCGGAACCACCGATGTCATGATGCGCCCGGCTGAAGCAAGCCATATCGAGATCGGAGACATCCGATGAAGCGCATTGCCATGCTGGGCATGCCGAATACCGGTAAATCCACGCTGTTCAATCGTCTGAGCGGCGCCTCGGCACGGGTTGGCAACTGGCCAGGCATCACGGTTGATCTTCTGGCGGCCAAAATCCTGCTGGGCGGGCATATTGCCGAGCTGGTCGATTTACCGGGGATCTATGATTTTCACGGGTTTTCGGAAGACGAAATGGTCGTGCGCCATTTCCTGGAGAACAACAGCGTCGACATGGTGCTGGTGGTTCTCAATACCACCCAGATCGAGCGCCAGCTTGCGCTTGCACTGCAAGTCAGGGAACTGGGCCTGCCTGCGGTGCTGGTGCTGAACATGGTTGACGAGGCCAGGCGTGCCGGGATTACGGTCGATCTCGACAAAATCGCTCGTCACATGAAAATGCCGACCGTGCTGGTTAGCGCCAAATATGGTGACGGGTGTCAAACGCTGCTGACTCAGGCGGCATACGAACTCGACCAACACAAACCGATGACGACGGAAGAGTTGCACCGGCACCTGGCTTCAGATGACCGTATCGAAAGCGAGATGGAAGTCATCCTCAAGGCTGCCGTCGATATGCCTGTACGGCTGCCCGACCGGATGACAGAGCGAATCGACCGGCTGGTGCTGCATCCATGGCTGGGTTTGCCATTGTTTTTTGGAGTCATGTATTTGCTGTTCCAGTTTATCTTCACCTTTGGCAAGCCGCTGCAGGATGCCGTCGCCTGGTTGCTTGGATACGCCCGCGGCGGCTTGATGGAGCCGCTGTTGTCAGCTGCACCAGCCTGGCTACAGGGCTTGCTGCTCGACGGAATCTATAACGGCGTTGGCACCGTTGCCGCTTTTGTTCCCATCATCATCCTGTTCTTTCTGGTCATGACCATGGTGGAAGACAGCGGCTACCTTTCGCGTGCCGCCTTTATGATGGATGCGTTGATGGCCCGCATGGGCCTGGATGGGCGAGGCTTCGTGATGCTGCTCATGGGGTTCGGCTGCAATGTCCCGGCACTGATGGGCACGCGTGTCATGCGCTCGCGCAACCTGCGGCTGCTGACCATGATGATCATTCCTTTTTCGCTGTGTTCGGCAAGGCTGCAGGTATTTCTGTTTATCGCGGCCGCCTTGTTCGCCCCCAGCCATGCCGGGCTGGTGCTGTTTGTGCTCTATCTTTGCAGCTTTGCGGTCGCATTTCTCACGGCGTTGGCATTCAAGGGGCAGCTTAAAAGCAGCGAGCCTTTCCTGCTCGAACTGCCGCCTTACCGCTTTCCCACCTGGCGGCAGATTTACATGCGGGGCTGGCAGGAGGCCACACATTTTCTGCGGCGTGCTTCCAAATTCATCGTCGCTGGCGTAGTGCTGGTGTGGATGCTGACCAATTTCCCATCCGACGTGGCACCTGCCAGTTCGCAAACATTCGCCGGAATGATCGGCAACACACTGGCACCCGTACTCTCGCCCATCGGTATCGATACGCAGCTCACCATCGCCCTGATTTTCGGTTTCGTCGCCAAGGAAATCGTCATCGGCGCATTGGCGGTGATTTACGGCATGCAGGGCGATTCGCTGATGGGACTGATGGCGCAGAAGCTCGATTGGGTGCAGGCGATGAGCTTTATGTTGTTTACCTTGATCTACACACCCTGCCTGTCGACGATTGCCACGCTCAGGAGCGAATCCAGGAGCATTGGTTTTGCAGCGCTGTCAGTTACCTGGTCGCTGGTGCTGGCGTGGCTGGTAAGCTTCGGGTTTTATCAGGGAGCACGCTTTCTGGGGTACTGACTTGAGGTGACAAGCTGACGAAGCTGGTGTCAATTATTGTCACCTTGTGTGTTTTTTGTTTTTCAACGTGCTGATTTAAATAGATAAATATTGTGGCATGCTGATTGCTAAGCTGCTATTAACGCCGCCTGATCGGTTGGCGTGGTGCCTCAACTTTTGCAAAAGGAGTTTTAACATGATGAAGCAAGTACAAAAGGGTTTTACCCTGATCGAACTGATGATCGTGGTTGCGATTATCGGTATTCTGGCTGCGGTAGCCATTCCGGCTTACCAGGATTACACATTGAAGGCAAAAATTCAGGAAGGTGTTAGTTTGGCCAGCCCGGCAATGACGGCAATCGGTGTCGCCTGCAGTGAAGGAACTCTGGCAACAGCTACTCAGGGCGCACTGGGCTTGGAAGCATCAAATATGATCACTGGAAAATACACCAGTAGTGTTGCTGCAGTAGGTACCGCAGCTTCAACCGGCACCGTTACAATTACCCTTAACGCATCTGGTTTAGGTTCTGGTCAGATTGTTGCCGGAACCAGTGACGTCATTCAATACAATGCGCTGTGCACACCGGGTACCGGTACCACTTGGACCAATACCGGCACAGGGACTACCGTGGCTCAAAAATTCATTCCAAAAATGTAATTGAGCTTGAACTGAAAAACGGGGGCTTACGCCCCCGTTTTTTTTGTAAACAGTACGAGGAGTCGATTTGGTAAACATGAGATATTGTCACCATATGCGTAAGAAAAATATTATTTTTCTAGGCGTATTTATGTTGATGCTGGTGACTACGTTTTTGGTTTACTCGCCAGGGTTGTCAGGGAAGTTTGCTTTTGATGATGGCCCTAATATTGTATATAACAATACAATCGCAATGAAGCATCTGGATTTGGAGTCACTAAAGGTGGCGATGTTGTCTGGTGCTAGCGGAATTCTGAAGCGGCCTGTCAGTATGCTGAGCTTTGCGTTGAATTATTATTTCACCGGTCTTAATCCTTATTATTTCAAGCTTACCAATATCCTGATTCACTTGATTAACGGCATTCTGCTGTTTTGCCTATTAGAACTGATTTTTGATATTTATCGGCGTCGATTCCAGCTGCAACTGGATAGTAATTATATTCGTTGGCTAAGCTTGGCGACTGCAGCCGCATGGCTGCTACATCCATTGAATTTGACAGGCGTTTTGTATGTTGTCCAACGAATGACAAGCCTGTCTGCGCTATTCACTTTTCTTGGACTGATCGCATATTTGAGGGGGCGATGGCTGTTGCTTGACGGATTGTCGGCAGGGAGAATCTGGATTCTCTCCGGAGTGTTGCTGTTTCTGCCACTGGCTGTATTTAGTAAGGAAAATGGGGCGCTTTTGCCACTTTACATGCTGGTATTTGAGGTTACGTTGCTAAACTTCGAAACTAGGGAAGCCACTGCCAAGCGGTTTCTGACTCTATTTTTTGTCATGGTCATTGCACTTCCATTTGTAGTGGCGTTGGGATATTTGGCCTTTCATCCTGAGTTCGTGTTGGATGGGTATAAGCTGCGAAGTTTTACTTTAATGGAGAGGCTGCTGACAGAGCCAAGGGTAATCTGGTTTTATTTGAAAATGATTGTGTTTCCAAGAGCCGATGATATGGGTCTGTTTCATGATGACATCACAATATCTCGTGGACTCTTCGATCCCAGCACGACATTAATTGCAATGGTGGCATTAGTGGGACTTCTAGCGAGTGGAGTTGTTGTACGAAAAAAGCACCCAATCATTTCAATAGGTCTATTGTTCTTTTTCGCTGGGCATATTTTGGAATCAACAGTACTTTCCTTGGAAATTACGTTTGAGCATCGAAATTACCTGCCTATGGTCGGTATTTTATTGATTATTTTTTATTTTGCACTTTATCCGTTATCGCATTTGAAAAGCTTAAGAATGCGTCAACTTGGCATTTCATTATTCCTGGGTTTGCTGGCTGTTAGCACGACCGTACGCGCTAATCACTGGGGGAATTTGTATTTGTTAAGCATGAGTGAAGTCATGTATCACCCGAACTCTCCGCGTGCACAAAGTGAAATGGGGGCGATGTATTGCCTATTGGCCGCGAGCGAACGGGGGTATTCAGAGCAGTATTTTGCCCAAGCTGTTGAGCACTTCAAAATGTCAGCAACATTGGATAAAAATAATACGGTTGGCTTGTTTGGGATGATTTATTACTCATCTATATTTAAGAAACCTGTAGATGCTGCATGGGTTAGCGATTTGGCGAGCCGGTTAAGCTCAGCCCCTTTTTCGATTACGATGGCCGATAAGTTGGTGATGTTGCAGAATTGTTATGAAAACAAGCAATGCGGATTGCCTAAGGAAAGTGTCAAGGTTCTTTTGGACGCGGCTCTATCGAATCGGACCCTGACGGGGTTAGCGAGAGCGCGCGTGTTAACCGCGCTCAGTATTTATCGCGCGAATCTGGAAGGAGATATATCTGGTGCGCTTGATGCGGCATATGCAGCGGTCGCGGCCGATCCTGAAAATCCCAATCACAGGGTAAATCTAATTTATTTTCTTATCAGTATAAAGCGGTTTGATGACGCTAAAAGACAAATTGAACTTGCCAAGAAAGCAGATACCTTAGGTGTTTTCTCAAAAGAAATTAAAGGGCGTGAGCTTTTGCTGCAGACAGCTTTGGGGAAGCGAGAATAAATATGTCATTTAAAGAAATTGGTCTGAGAGAGCTATCAATTATTCTGCCTTCAAAAAATGAGGCGGCAGGACTCAGCCTTGTGTTGCCGAAACTAAGACAGCATTTTCCAGAGGCGCAGATTATTGTGGTAGATGATGGGTCAACAGACAATACAAATGATATTTGTATTGAAAACAGGGTTTCCGTTGTTACTCATCCCTATGGAATGGGAAATGGCGCCGCTGTTAAAAGTGGTACACGTGCTGCAGTTGGCGAGAAGTTGATATTCATGGATGCCGATGGACAGCACAAAGCGGAAGATATTGCGCGACTACTTGACGCTCTTGACAAAGGCTATGACATGGTGGTAGGTGCGCGAAGTAAAGGATCTCAAGCAAGCGTCCATCGGGGCATAGTCAATAAATTTTACAATCAGCTCGCAAGTTGGATGGTCGGGCATGAGGTGGCAGATCTTACATCTGGTATGCGGGCTGTGAGAGCTCGCAAATTCAGGAAATTCTTGCATTTATTACCTAATGGTTTTTCTTATCCAACAACGATTACCATGAGTTTTTTTCGAGCTGGATACACAGTACGCTATGTGCCAATCCATACTCCAAAGCGTATTGGAAAAAGTCACATTCGTCTTATTCGGGATGGCATCCGCTTTTTCTTGATTATCTTCAAAATCGGGACATTGTATTCGCCGCTGAAGCTTTTTCTCCCCATTAGCCTTTCATTTTTTGTTACAGGCTTAGGCTACTATTTTTATACCTTTAGTACGATGCATCGATTTACCAATATGAGTGCATTGCTTTTTATAACTTCTGTGTTGATATTTTTGATCGGATTGGTTTCTGAACAGATCACTATGCTGCTATATAAAGATACGGAAATGTCAGACTAGGCATGGTCTTGGTGGCGTAGAAAATTACTTCCTGCATCCTTATGCTATTTAACTCGTTTACATTCCTCATTTTTTTTATAGTTGTTTTCGCATTATTTTCGGCATTACCGGGATGGGTACATAAAAAGTATCTTTTACTACTTGCAAGCTACATATTTTATGCAGCTTGGAATCCACCATATGTTTTTCTCTTAATTCTATCTACTACGGTTGATTGGTGGGTTGTGCGCCTAATCTCCCGTGAGCCTCACTTGGTTAGACGGCGTATCCTGCTTGGAGTGTGCTTGATAAGTAACTTGGGTATGCTGTCCTATTTTAAATACGGTAGCTTTTTTTTAGAAAACTTTGCAGGTTTAATGGCCGCTGTCGGAATGCATTACCAAGTACCAGAGTCAGGGATTATTTTGCCAATCGGAATATCCTTCTATGTATTCGCATCATTGTCTTATGTGATCGATGTTTATAGAAAGGAACTCCGGGCAGACTGGAAATTCCAGGATTACGCGCTTTTTGTCAGTTTCTTTCCGCATTTGGTGGCTGGGCCTATTGTACGGGCTAGCTGTTTGTTGCCACAAATCGAAAGTCCGAAAATGCCTTCTGCCAACCAAATAGGCTGGGGGGCGGCATTTGTTTTTATGGGTTTGTTTTGCAAAGTAGTAATGGCTGACGCAGTATTTTCACCAGTTGTGGACGAGGTATTTGGAAGTCCTGATAAGCATGGTATGTTTGACACGTGGTCTGCTGTATTTAGCTTTTCTGGCCAGATTTATTACGATTTTGCCGGATACTCTCTCTGCGCTATTGGATTGGCACAATGCTTTGGATTTTATTTCCCAGAGAATTTTCGGTATCCATACGCAGCAAGAGGCTTCTCGGATTTCTGGAGGCGTTGGCACATTTCCCTTTCTAGTTGGTTACGAGACTATTTATACATACCGCTTGGTGGGAATAAGAGTGGAGTGGGAACTCAACGTCGGAATTTGATGATTACGATGATGCTGGGTGGTTTATGGCACGGGGCCTCATGGATGTTTCTCCTGTGGGGAACCTTGCATGGTTTTTTCCTTGTGGTGGAAAAAATAATTCTGAGTTTGCCGGATCGTTTCTTTAAATGGATTCCCAACCAATGGCCGGTGCCTGAACTTTGTACCTTTATATTAGTGACGTTGGCGTGGATTCCTTTTCGAGCAAACGAATTAAATCAGGTTTTCCTGATGCTGAGTAATCTAGGTAACTTGTCCGTGGCCCCTACTGATCTCCCTAGGTTTTTAATTGCTGATATAGGCATGATATTGACGCTGCGATGGCATTTTCATTTGCGTAATTCTAGCGTTGAAAGCATTGTTGGAAAGATGACGGTGACTAGGCAAGTGGGATGTGTTTCTGCTTGTTTGGCAAGTTTATTCTTGAGTTCTGGCGGTGATCAGCATGCATTCATCTATTTCCAGTTTTGAGCGGCAATATGCCGATGTCCATTGGATAAAAGTCTTTTCTATAAGCTTATGCGTGTTTATCTTGCTTGGTGTATTGCTGGAGTTGCGCATGACCCAGCTAGACTACAGGCCTACGGTCGAAGACTCTGTAAAGAGATGGTCGTCTGAGCGGGCCAAAGTTAATATTTTTGGGCGACGTGCATTAGCGGTAATTGGCGCATCCAGATTCCAGTTAGGAATAGATCTAAAGGCGCTGGGACAGATAACTGGCTTGGAGCCGATTCAACTGGCAATAGACGGAACTTCATTTGTACCGATTCTGCAAGGGCTTGCCAATGATCCATCATTTACGGGAACCGTCATCATCGATTACTACAACAGTTCAGTAATGAATTTTTCCAGTGGAGGCACTTCGGTTAAGTATCAAGCCTACTACGAAAGCGAGGCCAAACGCGGCAGAATCGTTAATGGAGAGCAAGTGGAGTCGGAGTTAACTGACTGGGTGCGATCGCACATGCGTGTGTACGCTGATGGCGCAAGTCCGTACCAATCATTAGTGACGCGGATACTCCCTCGAAAAAAGGAGGATCGCTATCTTGTTACGTTAGCCACTCGGGAGCGGCTTGCAGATTACCGTAAAGTAAAAATGCCAGAGTTTTATTATTACCGAGTGTTAAGAGAGTTGGGTTTGGAGCGGCAGATTTCACCTTTCTCGTCAAACATTAAAGAGTTATTGGAGGAGAAAGTGGCGCATCTTGAGCCCGAACGTAGTGATGGATTTCCGAATCAAGTGAAACTACTTGCTGCAATGGTTTCAAAAATTGAGCAGCGAGGAGGCCGAGTTGCTTTTGTTGCTATGCCTACTAGCGGCTTAATGAAGACTTATGAAGAGCGTCGGTATCCTCAAGATCGGTTTTGGGGGCAATTTAAAAAGTATGTTGGTGCAATGACGCTTAAGTCTGCAGATAGTGGTGAGTTACGCGAATTTAATTGCCCGGATGGATCGCACTTGGATTATCGGGATAGAACTCGATTTACGACGTTATTAGCCGAACAATTAGTGCGGAATGGCTTATTGAATAGTAATGTGAGTGCAAGAGGACGCTCATTGTGAAAATCCTGCTGATATCGAGTTCGTTTCCTATTAGCCAGGATGGTAGCGAGGCTGCAGGAGCCTTCGTATTTGATTTTGCACAGACTTTGGCTATGTATGCCGAGGTACATGTCATGACGCCAGGCCATGAGGCAATGACAGAGTCGTTCGGAACAGTAAGTGTTCATCGGTTTTTTGCAACCAAATTGCCTCTGTCGATGCTTTCCCCGACGGATCCAAAAGACTGGTGGAATATTTTTTCAACTTTAAGGAATGGCAGGCGGTGTCTCTTCCAGTTGCTGGAGACATCTCAATTTGATTGTGTTCTTGCCTTATGGGTAATCCCATCTGGATACTGGGCGCGGATGGCATGGAAGCGTTTTCAGGTGCCCTACTATGTATGGGCATTAGGTAGTGATATATGGGCAATGCGTCGTATTCCAGGTGTGCGGAATTTATTAAGGAAAATATTAATCGATGCCAATTATCGGTTTGCCGATGGAATTGGTTTGTGCCGGGATGTGGAGGAGATCGCTGGGCGGCATTGTGATTTTCTTCCTTCAGCAAGACTCCTTCAGGAGCCATTCCATTTAGAGGCCGGGCGGCATGAAAATGGTTATCGATTGGTTTTTCTTGGGAGGTTCCATTCAAACAAAGGCATTGATTTGTTACTTGAAAGTCTATTTCTTCTTAGTAAAGACGACAAGGCAGGGATCATTGCGGTCAGAATTGCCGGTGGGGGGGCGCTGTTGCCGCAAGTGCAAATTGCGGTAAACCAACTTCAGTCCGCAGGTTGGAATATATCTTTGGAGGGGTATAAGGATCGTCAAGGAGCAATTGAGTTGATAGAGTGGGGGGATGTTGTTTTAATTCCATCGAGAATAGAAAGTATCCCCGTGATTTTTTCAGATGCGATGCAACTGGGGAAACCCGTGATAACGATGCCTGTGGGGGATCTGCCTGATCTTGTCAAGAAATATGACGTGGGACTGGTTGCAAGCGAAGTTGGCTCGCAGCCGTTTGCATCTGTTTTGACAAAGGCCAATTTGAAATTAGCGGTTAGTAAAAGCTGTAATACAAAGATGGCTGCTGGGGATTTTAGTGTGGCAAATGCCGTGCAGAGGTTTCTTGCCGCTGCTGACACATGAGTTGAGTGGTAATTGTGAGCAAATGTTGAGCTGATAACTTAATGTCGAATTGTGTTCTAACCATTATTTGAGCCATTTCTGCTTTACTGCATGTGGCATCCCAATGCGTCATAGCGCGAGTAATGGCATGTGCTAAGCCATTGGCATCAGTAGCCTCGTATACGTTACAGTAAACATCTCCTGCCCCTATCAGGCTTGAGTACATGGATAATCTTGATGCGACAATAGGGATTCCTGCTGCCATTGCTTCCAGCATCGAAGTCGGTGTGAATCTTGTTAAATTCCGCCTGTAGGGAAAAATGAACATAGCACACTCTGAGAAAATCTCTTTAGGGTCAGCAAACGTTCGCATTTCAACAGTTAGCGATGGTGCATGCGTTTTGATCAGGAGATTAAGCTTTTCAAGAAGAGTAGGATGCTGGAGTAATGGAATGGCAATGCAGAGTGTTAGCCCCTGTGATGCTAACGATTCTCCACAAAGAATGACGTCGATGAGTCCTCGCTCATAGAGAATAGCATGCAAAAGACTTTCATTGTTTTCAGAATAGCCCGCCATAAAAAGCAACTTTTTTTGCCCACGATTCTGCCAGCTAACGGGAATTTCCTCCATGTTAATGCCTGTGTTGATGATAGGACCATTCCAGTCAGGGCCTTGGGTGCAAGCAATTGATCCGGCAAGGTGTGCAATCTGATTGAGACTTCCGCTTGTTACGCTATAAAGTACTGCGAGAGAAGGAATATTTGCTTTTCGGCAGATTCTTGACGTTTGCTGCAGGCTAGTCCGGTTGGCAATTCCACGGATGCCATCGAATGTTCCGAATGGAAACTGCACGACAGCACCAGGTTTGTTGGCACTCAAGTATTCCCTAAGTGCGTAATGCAAGCTAACGAGTTGGGTTAGTTTGTGTCGATGCTTAACTTGAATCAAGTGATTAGGTTCAGCAATTAATTCATTAGGTGTTTTAGCGTCGGATGAGGTTAATAGATCAACTGTAACATTTTGATTTTTAAGTTGCGCAAGTAGTTCGCGAACAAATTTTTTTCGACCTTCGGTCCATGGAGGAGATATTCCAGGCGCAACAAATAGCAGGTGCATATCTCAGTACTTTTTTGCGGTAACTAGAAATTGTTCAGCGGCGAGATTACCGCAGCCATTCCCGAATATACGTGCAATGCTTATCACCCAATCTCTCGGTAGCCATTGCAGCAACACGAGCCAGTATCCTCCTACCCCATCAAACCGCTCAATAACCAAGCCATATTCGTTTAGCCATTGACTGACCTCTGTTGGAGTATTCAATGTGTCATTAGTCGGACGTTTGTTTTTTAGCCAGCGATAGCAGGCTATCGGCAGTGACAAAATACGCCAATGACCACGATTGTAAAAATCGATGGCCAGTAATCCATTTGGTTTTAAAACGCGAATGGCTTCTAGCAGTGCCTGTTTCTGTATTTCCGGAGGTAATAAATGTAAGAACCGTGCAGAAGTAACTACGTCAAAAGTATTCTCAGGGAAAGGTAAATGTAGCGCGTTGCTAATGACATATTCTAGTGGAATGCTAGTACCCAGCATTCGATGTTGTGCGACCTTTAGCATTTCAGGAGTTAGATCTGTGGCACAGACACTTTCACAATGCTTGGATAGTATTTCCAAATTGTGGCCTGTTCCGCTGGCGATATCCAGGCATCTTGCCTTATTCGGATGTCGAGCTAACACCGACGCCATCGTTTTGTGATGCAATTCCGCAAATAATGTTCCATACCAAGAGCCGTAGCGCGCGTTATGGTAAGCATTCGCCTCGCCTTGGTAAAATTCACGCCAGTTTCTAGATGCCATGGTCATCTTTTCGTAAGGAACTTATTAATTTGGATATATTCCATTCAAGCTTAAGAAGCCGGGTGGAATATACTCCTAATGTGGTACTGACCAGTAAGGTACTAATTCTGTTAACAATGGGTACTAGCATTGCTTTCTCAATTTCTACTCCATGCTGCGATAGGAGGAGAATAATTGCAGCATCGTATCCAAGCAATCCCATCGGGAGGAGGGTAAGGAATCCTGCAAAAATGCTAAGAGTGGATATGGCGATGATAACTTCCCATGGTAGTCCGGAAATCGAGAGGGCTGTGAAGATGGCCGCATGTCGCAAGGCATAAAAGGCAATATCCACGTACAGCAGTGTAACAGCGACCAAAAGTTGATTTCTTCTGATTGACGATAACGTTTCCTTGGCTATTGTGAGTAAGTGTCGAATTTTTATGTTCATTAATAATAGCAAAGTGATCAGTATTGCCAAAATAGCTGTGGCAAATGATAGCCATAGGCCTAGATTCCAATGAGCCCAGATGTTCATTGACATTAACCATGAGCCGCTCAGAAGAAGTGTTGCACTACACCAGGTTAGCAGGACAAGTGTGCTATCAATAGTCATGTACATAGTGACTATTCTAGATTTCAGGTGCTGATATTTTTTAAACATGAAGAAGCGAATAGGGATACCAAGTTTGAAAGGGAGAAGGTAACTTAGCAATGCCGAACTGGAGAGTATTTGAAAGCAGGAGCGGTAAGATGCGCTGAGTGAGGTGTTGCGCAGATATATGGCCCAACGTGCAGGCTCAATCAAAAAATGCAGACTAACGGATAGTAAAATTGCTACCCATGAAAAAGAATCTATTCTAGTTAAAATGGAATAGGAACTGCTTCCTCCCAGAAAAATAACGAGAATGATCGTTAGCAGTGTAAGAATTAGGCCATTAGCGATCACGACGAATGAGTATCCATCGATGCATGGCATACCGAGCCATCCATTGGGTTTCTAGGTCTTTGTTGATAATGCGTGGAATCAAGAAAGTGAGTAACTTGGGAGCATTGCGCAAAGCCCACAGCAATGGGAGGCACAGGGTGAAAAGTGGATTACTTCCGCTTCGCAGAATTGAGAAATTATGGTGTGCAAAAAAGCTCAAATAGTTTTTTTTGGAAAATCCTGTGCTTGGGGATGAGTTTTTACCTGTGCTCGGCGAGATCAAGTGCAGTGCTTTGATAAGCTCTTGGCCTGGATCAATAAATATGGCATGCCCGTCTGGTTTAAGTAAGTCTAATATATTTGCTACTGCTTGCTTGGCCTGCGGTGGTTCTAAGTACATTAAGCCTGTGATGACGAGTATTCCGTCAAAAGAGGCTTTTTGGAATGGTAGTGCATCGAGTTTGGCGCAAGTGACAGTTTGCGTGTGAGTGACAGTTTGAAATAGTTTGCAGTAGTTAAAACTTAAATCGGCACCGATCAGCAGTGCATTGGGAACGTGTAATTTAACCACGCTGCTAAGCCTGCCGTAGCCACAAGCGAGATCGGCGATTGAGGGATTATTTGGCAACCGAGGTAATAAATATTTTTTTATTATGTTTGTATGCCATTCATTTAGGCCGGTATTGAGATGCTCTGGGAGACTTTTGTACAACACCCCAGCCAAGGTATGGCCATAGCCTAGAGCACGGCTTTCCCAGTATGACTGAAGCGATCGCCGCAGCTTTACCATTTAGCTGACAATAGATTTAACCGCGTCAATAACGTTTGAGACATCATTATCCGTTAGTTTCGCAGAAATCGGTAGACTGACGGTTTGCCTTCCACATTGCATTGCATATGGATAATTCTCAACTTGCCAACCAAATGTCTGTTGGTAATACGGGTGTTCAGGAATGCTGAGGTAATGGACACCAACACCTATCCTCTTTGCAGTCATGGCATCGAGAAAGGCATCTCGCGGTATTTGACACCGCTTGGGATCGATCATTAGTGTGTAGAGATGATATGCGTGCTTAGTATTTTGATCCGGGTTGGATGGGCAACCTATTGGGAGTGTTGAAAATGCATCTTGATATGTTTCCCATATGATCTTTCGGCGGAGCCAATTTTTTTCGACGCGTGCTAGCTGGTGTATTCCGATAGCAGCTTGCAAATCCATCATATTATATTTAAAGCCACATTCGGTTACATAGTAGTGTTTGTATCCTTCATCGCCAAAACGTTTCCATGCGTCTTTAGTCATTCCATGCAAGCCTAACACTTTAATACGTGCAATATCATCCGCTTTTTTTGCAATTACCATCCCACCTTCGCCAGTAACTACGTTTTTGGTGGAGTAAAAACTAAAGCAACCAAAATCTCCGAAGGTCCCTGTTTTTTGGCCATGATACTCGGACTCTATCGCATGGGCGCAATCTTCAATTATTTTTAAATTATAGTGATTTGCAATTTCAGTTAAAGCATCCATATCGCATGGCCTGCCCGCGAAATGAACTGGAAGTATAGCTCGGGTTTTTGGGGTGATTTTCTGATGCACTGATTCTGGGGCAATGTTAAGCGTGACTGGATTGATGTCTGCTAGAACCGGTGTGCCTCCTGCATGAATAATAGCATTCACGGTCGCGCAAAAAGTGAAAGGTGTAGTGATAACTTCATCCCCTGGTTTTAGACCTGCTGCTAGCATGCTGAGATGAAGTGCCGCTGTACATGAGTTGAGTGCGGCAACATGGGGTACACCTTTATAGGAAGCAAAGTCATGTTCAAAACGGGCGACCTTGGGACCTGTGCCTAGCCATGCATTGTGAAGTGAGTCCACAACTTCATCTATTTCGGCCTGTTCGATTTGTGGCTGGCCAAATACGAGAAATGGATGGTTATCTGATGTCATGCAGTATTGTGGAAAGTTTCAAACTTGAGCTTTACCACGAGTTCCTCCAGCTAATACGAATATATTAAATCCATGCTGAGCCAGGATGAATGCCCCGGCAGAGCTTCTGCGACCAGTCTGACAATAGGCGATATAAGCTTTACTCTTATCCAGAGAGTTCAGCACGTTACGGATTTCGTGCAAGGGCGTATTGACAGCATTGGGCAGGTGGTCGTATTTGTATTCCGACGGAAAGCGTACATCCAGCCAGATGGCACCCGTCTTGACTTTGTTTTCTGCCTCAGCCATGGATATCCTATTTAGCAGGGGGGCTTTTAGCAGTTCGACAAAATCCTGTTTGTTCAGGCGCATCAGCACGCCGTCGCTTTTCATCATGACTGTCGCGTTACGTTTATTTTCGGATACCAGCGCTTCTTCGCCAAAAGCATCACCGGCTTGTAACTCTGCGAGCAGTTGGGGTTGTTCGCCAGGATTGGTGACTCGGGTGACGCTGGCTGTACCTGATTCAATCAGGTAATAGTAATCGCCTTCGGCACCTTGCATGATAATGACTTGTCCGGCTTGGACAGGAATGCTGGTCATGCGACGGAACATTTCGTCGATATTTGCCGGGGGAAGGCGGCTGAATACACCGCTTTGCAGGCTGTCGGCACTGAATACGCCGGTTTGTTTCATCCAGCCGCCCGCACCTCTTGCAGGCGGCGCCCCAGCCATTTTGGCCTCTGGCAGATGCGTTCCGGACTGTTCGTATCCGGCAATCTGGTCCCAGGTCATCATGATGTCGAGCAGGTCGGTGTCGATCCGCACGATTTCCACTTCGGTGAGCGCAACGGCAAGTTGGAGCGGTTTGCGGCCGCCGCCGACCGGATATCGGGCAAGGTCAGTGCCTGCGCGCAGGATAATCTTGGTCCCATCCTCGAATTTGAGGCCCATGTCACCCTTGAGCAGATACAGCGATTGCGAATTCTTGACGACATTCAGGCGGAACGGGTCGATATCCTTGCTGACTTTCTCGACAAAGCAGAGGCCCGCGATTTCTTGCTGCCTGCCGGGAGATAGCAAACAGACGGGTTCAAGATGGGAAATGGCGGAGGCGTCCATAGGGCTGCGTATGATAGATCAGATATGGAAAATATGTCCGTTGTATAGCGGCCTGGCGTTGAACTCGTAAGCGTCGCGTTCGATTTCGTGCATGATGATTTCGCCTTCGCCGGGTTTGAGGTGCGTGATATAGACACGTGCGCCGCGTGGGGTCATTTTTCGCAATTCTTCGACCAGCAGACTTGGGCACAGGTGTTTGGATAACCGGGCGACTTCGACTTCGCCATCGCTGAATGCGGTTTCAATCACCAGGTATTTGAGATTTTCGATGCGGTTGACAACTTCCCACAGCGCATCGCAAGTGGTGGTGTCGCCCGTGAACACCATGCTGGATGAGTCTCCTTCCAGATGGAATCCGACAGCAGGGACGACATGGTTGGCGGGAACCGGGGTGAAGCGCCGTCCGTCGAGATCAACCGTTTCGCCCAGCGTGATTTCCCGATGTCGTAGCAGTGGCTTGTCCTCGGTCGGAATAACGCTGAAATCCGGCCAGACGCTCCAGTTGAAAATATGCGTCTTGAGGATATCCCAGGTTTCGCGTGTGGCATAAAGTGTGATCGGATCCTCGCGCATGCCGAATACGGTGTCCAGCAACAAAGGGATTGCAGCAATATGGTCCAGATGTGAATGCGTGACAAAGATATGATTGATTTTGCACAGTTGCTCGAAAGACAGGTCTCCGACTCCTGTGCCGGCATCCATCAGGATATCGTCATCCACGAGAAAACTGGTGGTACGTAGCGTTCCGCCAATCCCGCCGCTACAACCCAGCACTTTTATTTTCATCTTATGTCCACCGCTACTTGGTCTTGAAAGTGAATACGCCGTCCCAGTCTTTGCCGGGTGGGTTGGCGCGGAAATATTCGATGCGTCCAGTGTACACGCTGTAAAGATAACGCTCCGGATAGGTTTTTTGCAAGTTGAGGAACTGAACTTCAGCCAGATCCCAGTTTTGCGCACGGTATAACTTGAGGGCTTCGCGGTATAAGGCCAGCTCGGTTTCCATCTCGGCCGTCACTTGCTCGGGCATGCCGATGGGCTCGAAAATGGCGACCGGCTCGTCCTTGCCCTTGACCCGGACACGATCGAGTTCGCGGCATATAAAGTCCGGGACTTTGGCCTTGGTGAATTCGCTGATGATAATGTGTACGCCATATTCCTTGGTAAGACCTTCCAGCCTCGATCCCAGATTCACGGCATCGCCCATCACGGTATACGCCATGCGGAATTCCGATCCCATGTTGCCTACCGTCATGACCCCGGTGTTCAAGCCGACGCCGATGTTGATGGGTGGCCAGCCTTTGGCTTCGAAAGCTTTTTGCAGTACCTTAAGTTCGTCGATCATGCCTAACGCTGCTTGCAAGGCGTGGCGAGCATGGTCGGGGTCGGATACCGGAGCACCCCAGAAGGCCATAATGGCATCGCCCATATACTTGTCGATGGTGCCGCGGTAGCGGTGGATCACGTGTGTCATCGGCGTCAGGTATTCGTTCATCAGCAGAGTGAGCTGTTTGGGATCCAGCCCTTCGGAGATGGTGGTGAAGCCGCGCACGTCGGAGAACAGCACGGTCAATTCGCGGCTGTCGCCGTCCATGCTGTAATTTTCCACACCCTTTTCAACCATTTCGCCCACCAGTTCGGGCGGAATGTACTGACCGAACATACCGGCCAGTTGGCGCTTGCCGCGGGATTCGACAAAGAAGCCGTAGGACATGTTGAGCAGGTACAGCGTGGATACCATGAGTACCATAGAAGCGATGGGCATGACCAGGTTGGCTTTTTGCCATAACACCAGGGTAAGTATGGTGTACAGGGACAAAACCGCCCCGGCGAGCAGTGTGGACCACAGCGGACTCAGCACGGCCAGGCCGATGGCCAGTAAAAGACCGGCAAACAGTAGAAGGACAAATTCTGCACCGAGCAGGTAGGCAGGGCGTTCCTTGATGTTCTGGTCAAGTATCCCTGCCACCATGTTGGCGTGCATTTCGACTCCGGCATAGACGCTTTGCACTGGCGATGCGCGCAAGTCCATCAACCCGGGGGCCGTGGTGCCAACCAGCACGATGGCATTGTTCAGCACGTTAGGATCTGCCTTGCCGGTCAGGATGTCAGTCGCCGAGACGTAGGGAAAGCTGCCTTGCGGTCCCCTGAACGGGATTAGGGCTGCAACGCGTTCGTCGACCGGGATGCGACGATTACCCAATTGCAGCCATTCCAGCCCGGCATAGTCCTGACCAGTTGAGTCATTGACGAAGCCGGCTTCGATTTTTGGAATGTTAAGCGAGAGGCGGGCGACGGCCAGCGATAGCGATTCGTAAAGCGCCCCCTGATATTCCTCGAGCATGGGGATGCGACGCGAAATGCCATCCCGGTCGACCATCGGGTCGAAATGGCCGGCCGAGGCGGCACTATTCTGCAGGACCGGAAGATTGGCGCCGTAAGCGCTGGCTTCAACGAAAAGAACACCAGATTTGTCATACGCACCAGCGGCGATGGCCGGAGTTGGTAGTGTTCCTACGCTGCCGGTATCTGATTTGCCGTGGCGAAAATAGTAGCCCATGACAACCGCACGATTCTTGAGGCTGTCGGCAAACATTTGATCGAAGTCGAGCGAGGAACGCACCTTATCCAGGCTTTTGCTGAATTCCTTGTTGCCCGCAAAGTGCTCGCGTCCGATTTTTTCCAGCGTCTTGAGCCCGGAGCTTTCGTCTTTTTCGGCAAATACTACGTCGAAACCAACAACCTTGATCTTGTAGTGATCGAATAGTTGGTTCATCATCGCTGCCAGCTTGTTGCGGCTCCAGGGCCAGCGACCTTGCTCCAGCAGGCTGCGCTCGTCGATGTCGATAATGACGATGCGCGGATCGACGGTATTCGGCATCATGACGTTGAGCCGTACGTCGTAGGCAAGGTTTTCCATGCGGTCGATAAAGCCGAGGTGGATCACGCCCAGCGTGTGCATGAGGAAGGTCAGCATGACGGCGAAGCTGATGCCGATACGGATGCTGTGGCGCTTGATGAGTTCAAGGAGCTTCATCATGATTGGAGTCCCGGTTTTTTGCCAAAGCATAGCCCAAAAAACTCTTGAATAACAGTGATTAGCGCAAGACTTTTGATCAGAAACGACAGACCATGCTCGATTCGATAGAAATTTGCTCTGCACCACATCCCGACGCCAGTATTATCTGGTTGCACGGACTGGGGGCGGACGGTAGCGACTTTGTTCCGATTGCGCAGGAGTTGTCCTTGCCGATCAATGTGCGATATGTGTTTCCGCATGCACCGGTGATGCCGGTGACGATCAATGGCGGGTATGTCATGCCTGCCTGGTATGACATTTTCGACAATGATATTGCAGGTAACCAGGACGAAGTCGGAATTCGCGTATCGGCAGCCGCGTTGGATGCGCTGGTCGAGCAGGAGCAATTCCGCGGAATAGCGGCGAATCGTATCGTGCTGGCGGGTTTCTCGCAGGGCGGCGCCGTCGCCTTGCAGGCTGCGTTACGATACCCGGAGAAACTGGCTGGCGTGCTTGCGCTTTCGACTTATCTGCCACTGGCGGAAAAACTGGAGGTGGAAAAAAGTGCGTGCAACCTCGCAATCTCTGTTTTTATGGCGCACGGAGTGGCCGATACGGTGATACCTCTGGCGGCGGCATCCAGATCGCGACAAAAGTTGGATGCTCAAGGTTATGCGGTTGAATGGCATGAATACTCAATGGCGCATTCCGTTTGCCCGCAGGAAATCGACGATATTCGCCGGTTTCTGCTTGAAGTGCTTGGATGAGGCTGAGGCGTACTCACACCAACTTCGCCGGTGCGAAGCTAGTGTAAACAAACTCTAGGAGATGTCTTCCAGAATTTCGACGGCCACACGGTACCAGTCGTCCTTGTGCTCTATCAGCTTGCCCAGTTTGACAATGCGCAGGCGTCGATCCAGTTTCAGGCGCAGTTCGGTATCTGGCGGGTATGCGATTGCCGGGATGATTAAAGACGACGGTATTGCCCGCTCGGGGTCTGAGGAAAGAAACAGCCCAGGGTACGGGCTGGTGCCGTTCGGTGGCCAATCCTGAAACGATGCATAGAGTGCCATGTAGCTTAGAATTTCGGCGCCGACATAAATTTTTCCGCCTTCCCGGTGCTGGAGGCTGCGGATTACCGCGACTTCGCTCATGCCGAAGTTCATTTCTTCGCGTAGCGTCATCAACCGCCCGATCTTGAGCCAGGTGTTCAGTTCTGCGCTTACCAGGGCACCTAAACCATTCGGGCTTTCGTTTTCGATGACCCAGATTTCACCTTCCAGCGATAGGTGCGTGCTGCCCAGTGCCTGGCTGTGAACTTCCTGGCAGACTGCGTAAATCCCATGGGCGACGCTGGCTTTTTTCTGCACATCGGTACGATCGCCGTTGCGCCGCTGGCGTTTGTAACCGTTGCGCGACCACTCAACATGAATCTGGCGCATTAACCCTGCATCAATTGCGTGCGATTGCCCGGAATCGGACTTTTCCAGATCGATCTCGATTTCGGCGATCAGGCTGTCGGTGCGCCAGTAACGACAGGCAGGCGACGGTTCGAAATTTCGGATCCGGCGACCGGCCATGTCTTCGTCAAGTTTTACGAAAAACAGTTGGGCGTCTTCGTCAAAATCGCGCTCCAGAGCAATGGCATCAACCTGATTTTTCAGCCAATCCGAAAGTGCAACGATTTGATGCCGCGTCATGTTGGTTCGGTTAGGCGTGTCGAGCAAAAGTAGCTGCAGGTACTGTGCTGCGGGGTAACTAGGGGTTGCAGCCCCCGCAGTTTTTACTTCCGTAGTGCTGATTTGCTCGCGTTCTGCAAATGCATATATCTTGTGGGTTTCCAGCCACCAGCCTTCGGGAAAAGGTACATAGCGCAAATGCCGCCAGAGCGCCGACAGACCGCGATGATAAAGTGTACGGGTGACGATTTCCGGCGCGTTCTCGGCGGAAATAGATTTGTTGGTGATGTTGCCCAGTAGCGCAGCTAGCGAGCTTGCAATCAAATCGTGATAAACACGACCGGCCTCCCAGAAGTGGATTTCGTCCTCGGCGGTTAATCGATGGGCATCGGCAAATTGATGCAGAAGGGTTTCTGCGGGCAGTCTTAATGCGTCATCCACCAAAACCAGCCAATGCAACCGTTCCGGGCCGTGGAGATCCAGATGCCTGATTTTCTCGGTTGCGACCTCGAGCAAGGTTGCCGGGTCGTTTTGCGGAAGTTGATTCAGCCAGTCCGGATTCAAGATTTCACCTTTTTTCATATCGTGCAATATGACGACTTTGGCGTTTAAGTGCAATGTCCCCAGGCAGACGTGCGCTGGTTAATGTTTTTGATTCTCAAGTACCAGCAACCTGATCCAGTCGTCTTTTTGTTCCAGGGTTGTACCAAAGTGTACGCTATGGCGTTGTAGACCACGGGTGACTTCGTAGAGGCCATGAGGGTGGTATTCTGCATTCGAAAGCAGCATGCTGGGGCCGATGCCGCGTACATCGTCAGCAGGAATGGCAATCGCCAAAAGCGTGGCGATTCCGGGGTTGGTCAGCTTTGCATCCAGCGAGGCATTGTCGGGTGTCGTTGACCCCGCCGTGGCCGTCTGGCCGGTCAATTGAATGCTGCTGCCATGGCGTGTGATAACCTCGATCCCGATCTGGCGTTGATTGTGCTCTCTTAGCTTGATGCTGCGTATCACGCCCACCGCCACCTCTTCCCGATTGTCTTCGCTCACCAAAGCGACCAGTCGGCCAAGCTTTGCCCAATCCGCAACTTCTGCACTGACCAAAGCGCCGAATCCGGAGATGCTTTCATCATTGATCATCCAGCGTTCACCCGAGGCGCCCGCAAAAACAATGATAGGGCCGTTGCTGGTCGGAGCAATTGAATGCGCGGCCAGCCTGTCTTCCAGCGACTTCCCATCGACAGGCACGTAACCGCGCCGGTGCTGACTGACGCTTTGGGCCACATCCTTGACCTGTTGCCAGACATTGGCCAAGCCGTTTGCGACGGTAGCCGTGGAGGTGACCTTGCGCCTTTCTTCGCGGCGGCGCTGGCGCTGGTAGTCGGTGCGTGACCACTCCGCAAATAACTGGTTGAGAACAGGAATGCACTCGCCTGGTTTGTATTGGCCGGGCAGGCCGGCTTCAGCCAGGGTTTTTCCTTGCTCCAATACTTTTCTGGCGCGATCGACGCTGACAACCATACGGTCCGTTTCCCAATAGCGGCAGGTCGGTGTAGGCTTGAAATTGCGAATTCGCCGGGCGGCGCGATCTTCCTGCAGTTCGGCAAAGAAAACAAACCGCTCGGCATCCAGGTTTTTCGAAACGCTGCTTGCTTTCGACCAATCGCTCAGCCACTCGCTGACGGCCTGGATTTGGATCTTGCTCATGTTGGTGCGATTGAGCGTGTCGAGCATCAAGGCTTCTACATAACGCTCGCCCACGGTGATTTCCGGTTGATCCTCATAAATTTTGAGTAGTTTCCCCGAGAATCCTTCCCGCTCGGCCAGAAGATACAGGCGGTGCAGCGATAGCCACCCGCCATCCGGCATGCCAAGGTAGCGCATGTATCGCCAGCGGGCGATGTTGGCGTAATTGTGGAACGCGCGCGCAACGACAAGAGGGAGGTAGTTGTGCGGAAAGCGGGATTGATCGGGGTGCTCGACATGGTCGCTGATAAAAGCCTGGTAGCCGCGGACCATGTAGCGATACCAGGCATACGCTGCGTCCCACATCCTTGCATCGAGTTCCGGTCGGAGCTTTTGGACATGGATATATTGCTGTTCGAGGGCATGCACATGGGTGCGGCATCGTGCGTCAATCAGCAGCAGGGCTTTCAGACGCCAGCCTTCTAGCGGCATTTCGATGGGAACAAGCGCAGCCAGCTTTTGCAGAATGATGTCCAGCGCCGCGATGGGGTTGTCGCTGGGCAAATCGCCTATCCAGCGGAGATCCTTGCCATCATTGTCTGGCCTGTAATTTTTTCGGAGTAAACTGCCTATGATCGGAATCATGAGTGCGTTTCCAAGGTTGGACGAAACAACATTCTAAAAATACATCAAACGCGTCAATTTGACCAATCGGCTCTTTTTTTGATAGCTTTACGCTAGAAAGAAGCTCATGACCAAACCTGTTTCCCCCAAGAATTTCGAATCCGCGCTCGCCGATCTCTCTGAAATCGTGCGCCAGATGGAAGAAGGCCAGTTGCCGTTGGAGAAGTCTCTGGCTGCCTACAAGCGTGGTAGCGAACTCCTTAAGTACTGCCAGCAGAGCCTGCAAACGGCGGAGCAACAGGTGCGCTTGCTCAACGAACAGAACCAGTTGCAGGATTTTTCCATTACCGATGATTGATTTCAACGATTGGGCCAGAAGCGTCCAGACACGCACCGAAGCGGCGCTGGATCGGTATCTCCCGCCTGTACATATTGCACCTGAGCGCTTGCATCGGGCGATGCGGTATTCGGTGTTGGGGGGCGGTAAGCGCGTGCGCGCCTTGCTAGCGCATGCGGCGGGCGAATTGTGCGGTGCGAGACAGAATGCACTCGATGCAGCCGCCTCGGCAGTGGAATTGATCCATGCCTATTCGCTGGTACACGATGATTTGCCATGCATGGACGACGACGACCTGAGACGCGGCAAGCCTTCGTGTCACAAGCAATTTGACGAAGCGACGGCGTTGCTGGTGGGCGATGCGCTGCAAAGTCTTGCGTTTCGGGTGTTGGGTGAGCCCGGATTGCTGCCGGAAGCGGCAATCCAACTGGAGATGTCGCATTTGCTGGCAATCGCATCCGGCTCACGCGGAATGGCCGGAGGGCAGGCCATCGACTTGGCCAGTGTTGGCCTCGAGCTAACGCAATCCGAGCTGGAGTTCATGCATATCCACAAAACCGGCGCGCTGATCCGCGTGGCGGCCCTGCTTGGTGCGCATTGCGGGCAGTACGACAGCGTAAGGATTGCAGCCCTGGATCATTACGCCAAGAGTGTCGGGCTGTTATTCCAGGTGGTGGACGATATTCTTGACAGCGAAGCGGATACGGCGACCTTGGGCAAGACGGCGGGCAAGGATGCCGCACAAAACAAGCCCACCTATGTCACCATCCTTGGTCCGGAGCGCGCGAGGCAATTGGCGCGCGAGTTGTATGACAGCGCACTGGAGCAACTTACGCCGTTTGGCGATCAGGCATTGCGACTTGAGCAATTGGCCGCCTTCATCATGCAAAGGTCGTTCTGATGGGCAGTTTGCTGGAGCAGATCGAATCCCCGGTGCAATTGCGTGAGCTGGATCGCAAGTTATTGCCGCAACTGGCACAGGAACTGCGGACTTTTCTTATCGATAGTGTGTCGCGCACCGGTGGGCACCTGGCTTCCAACCTTGGCGTAGTGGAACTCACGATCGCGCTGCATTACGTATTCAACACCCCGGACGACCGACTGGTATGGGATGTCGGCCACCAGACTTATCCGCACAAGATTCTCACCGGTCGCAGAACCGCAATGGCGCAACTGCGCAAGGAAGGCGGTATTGCAGGTTTTCCGCGGCGAGATGAAAGCCCCTTCGACGCATTTGGTGCCGGGCATTCCAGCACCTCGATTTCCGCGGCATTGGGCATGGCGGTTGCGGCGCGGCAGCAAGGCCTGGATCGACGTGCGGTAGCGATTATCGGTGATGGCGCAATGTCGGCCGGTATGGCGTTCGAGGCGCTCAATAATGCCGGTGCCATGGACGCCAACCTGCTGGTTATTCTCAACGATAACGAAATGTCCATTTCGCCGCCGGTGGGGGCGCTGAATAACTATCTGGCCAAGTTGCTGTCGGGCAAGTTTTACGACCGAGTGCGGCGCAGTACCGGCAAGGTTCTGGATGCCGCGCCGCCTTTGCGCGACCTTGCCAAACGTGCCGAAGAGCACATCAAGGGCATGATGACGCCGGGAACCTTGTTCGAAGAATTCGGATTCAATTACATCGGGCCGATCGATGGCCACGATCTCGATGTACTTACGACCACACTGTCCAATATTCGCCAGCTTGAAGGCCCGCAGTTTCTGCATGTGGTCACGCAAAAAGGATTTGGCTACCGGCCTGCGGAGGATAATCCGGGTAAGTACCACGGTGTGGGCAAATTCGATCCGTCTAACGGCGAGTGCGTGGTCGGTGGTGCACAACAGACCTATACCCAGATTTTTGGCGATTGGCTGGCAGATATGGCGGCCAAGGATCATCGGCTGGTCGGCATTACGCCTGCCATGTGCGACGGTTCTGGCCTCAATCGCTTTCAGGAACAGTTTCCGGACCGCTATTTCGATGTCGGTATCGCCGAGCAGCATGCGCTGACATTTGCCGCCGGGTTGGCCTGTGATGGCATGAAGCCGGTGGTGGCGATTTACTCGACTTTTCTTCAACGTGCCTACGATCAGTTTGTCCACGATATTGCGCTACAGAACCTGCCAGTGTTGCTGGCCATCGACAGGGCCGGGCTGGTGGGGGCAGACGGCCCGACGCATGCTGGAAGTTTCGATCTGAGCTATCTGCGGTGTGTTCCCAATATGTTGTTAATGGCTCCTGCAGACGAGAACGAGTGTCGCCAGATGCTGACGACCGGTTTCATGCATAGCGGGCCGTCGGCTGTGCGTTACCCGCGTGGGTGCGGCCCGGGGAAGCCAATAGATCCGGCGCTGCAAGGACTGCCTATCGGCAAGGCTGAACTCAGACGCCAGGGAAGCAGAGTCGCGATCCTCGCTTTCGGCTCCATGCTTGCACCTGTCTTGGCCGCAGCGGAGAAAATGGATGCCACGGTTGCCAACATGCGCTTCGTCAAGCCGCTGGATGAAGACATGGTCAAGGAATTGGCGGCGAACCATGCCTTGCTGGTGACGGTCGAAGAAAACTGTATCATGGGTGGTGCAGGAAGTGCGGTAGCCGAGACCCTGGATGCTGCTGGTATCGTTAAGCCGCTGTTGCAGCTTGGCTTGCCGGATCGTTTTATCGAACATGGCGCCCATGAATCGTTGCTTGCGGCCTGCGGTCTGGACGCTACCGGAATCCAGGCAGCCATTGAGCGCAGATTATCCGAGTGATATACTCAACTAATTAACTTCCCATCACCTGTTATGACTGAAACTGCCAATACCCCCATCGAAGATGTCCAAAACACACCGGACGTTCGCCATCTGGCGATCGACAAGGTGGGGATCAAATCCATACGTCACCCGGTCAAGGTCAAGGATAAATCGGGTGGGGTGCAGCATACGGTCGCCGTGTTCAATATGTATGTGCATTTGCCGCACAATTTCAAGGGCACGCACATGTCACGTTTTGTTGAGATTCTCAACATGAACGAGCGCGAAATCTCGGTCGAAAACTTCGAAACCATCCTCCGCGAGATGGTCAAGCGGCTGGAAGCCCAGTCCGGCCATATTGAGATGACCTTTCCGTACTTCATTAACAAGGCGGCACCGGTGTCTGGCGTGACCAGCCTGCTGGATTACGAAGTCACCTTCATTGGCGAGATCAAGGATGGCGAATACGGAATTACAGTCAAAGTGCTGGTGCCGGTCACCAGCCTTTGCCCTTGCTCGAAGAAAATCTCCGATTATGGTGCGCATAACCAGCGCTCTCATGTGACCATCACTGCACGGATCAACGATTTCATCTGGGTGGAAGACCTCATTCGCGTGGTCGAAGAACAGGCCTCCAGCGAGCTCTACGGTTTGCTCAAGCGGCCCGATGAAAAGTACGTGACCGAACACGCCTACGACAATCCCAAGTTTGTCGAGGACATGGTGCGTGATGTTGCCGCCATGCTCAATGCCGAGCCGCGTATCGATGCTTATGTGGTCGAAAGTGAAAACTTCGAGAGCATCCACAACCACTCTGCCTACGCGCTGATCGAGCGCGACAAACGCCTGGGCTGATTCTCTGCCCCGGAATGCTGCGTAGCATCCTGCTGGCGTTTGTTTCCGGGGTCTGGCTGCTTCAGCAGCAGGCGGCATTGCCTGGCAGTTGGTGGGGCTTGCTGCTGATTCCCGTAGGGGTTCTATTGTATGCCCTGCGCCAGCGCCGTTTTATTTCCCCTTTCTTGATCCTGTTTGCCTCGGCCGTTGGCTTTTTCTGGGCCAGCCTATTTGCACACTATCGATTGGCCGATGCCTTGCCGCCGCGTTTTGAAGGTCAGGATATCGAACTGATTGGCGTTGTGGCAGAACTTCCGAAGCCGCAGGAGCGCGGCGAGCGGTTTCTGTTTGATGTCGAGCAGACACTGACGGCAGGCGTCCATGTTCCCGCCCATATTTCACTGGCTTACTATGCTGCAGGATATCGTGAAGCCTCACCTGACCATGCGAGCGGTCATTTCCACCCCGGTGAACGCTGGCGCTTAACCGTACGTCTCAAGCGTCCTCACGGCAGTTACAACCCCAACGGCTTTGATTTCGAAGCCTGGGCGCTGGAACGCAACATTCGCGCGACCGGCTACCTGCGTAAAAGCGAAACGACCAAACGCTTGCGGTCCATGGTATTTCGGCCGGGCTACATAGTGGAGCGAGTGCGGGAAGCGGCACGGGATCGATTTGCCGATGCCCTGGGAGACAGACCCTACGTCGGTGTGTTGCGAGCGCTGGCCATTGGTGACGAAAGTGGAATATCCCGTGCCGATTGGCAAGTGTTCGTGCGTACGGGCGTTAATCACCTGATGAGTATTTCCGGGCTGCACGTGACCATGGTTTCCGGCCTGTTCTTTGCGCTGGCGTATGCGGCTTGGTGCAGGGTGCCGTCACTGGTGCAGCGATTGCCTGCACGCAAAGCCGCAGTGCTGGCTGGCGTGGGAAGTGCCTTGATGTACGCGATGCTGGCCGGGTTTGCCGTCCCTACCCAGCGTACGGTCTACATGATGGCTGTCGTGGCTGTTGCGGTATGGTGGGGACGTCACATCTCGGCTTCCCTGGTGTTGTGCTGGGCCTTATTTGTTGTTACCGTCATTGACCCATGGGCAGTTTTGTCTCCGGGATTCTGGTTATCGTTTGGCGCGGTTGCCATCATGATGTTTGCCGGTAGCGGTCGGCTGGCACGGCCTCACTGGCTGCGGGAGGCCATGCAGACGCAGTGGGCGGTAACGCTGGGCCTGGCGCCCCTGTTGCTGGCCATGTTCCAGCAGGTTTCCGTCATTTCACCGTTGGCTAATGCATTTGCCATTCCATTGATCAGTCTGGTTGTTGTGCCGCTGACCTTGCTGGGAGCCATTGTTCCTGTCGACACGATTTTACTGATCGCCCACCAGGTCATGGCGTGGTGCATGGTCGCATTACAATGGATGAGCCATGCGCCATCTGCCGTTTGGCAGCAGCACGCACCACCTGGATGGACGATACCACTGGCGATGCTGGGTGTATTCTGGATGTTGCTGCCTCGCGGAATCCCGGCTCGCTGGCTGGGGGTCATCCCCTGTTTTCCGATGTTCCTGTTGCCGCCGGATAGGCCGGTGCCGGGGGAACTGAAAGTGGCTGTGCTGGATGTCGGGCAGGGGCTGTCAGTTGTGGTTCAGACAGCGCAGCATGCGCTACTGTACGATGCCGGTGCGCGTTATAGTGCGGATGCCGATAGCGGCAGTTGGGTGGTTGTGCCATTTTTGCGAGGCACTGGAATTTCCCGTCTGGATGGCTTTGTTGTCAGCCATGATGACCTCGACCATAGTGGTGGGGCGGCCTCTGTGCTGGATGCCGTGCCTGTCGGCTGGTTTGCTTCATCATTACCGAAAGAGCATGAGTTGCAGAAAACGGCATACTCTCCCAGAAACTGTTTTACCGGGCAACGTTGGCAATGGGATGGCGTGCAGTTTGAAATGCTGCACCCGACTTCAACCAGTTATAGTGTTGCTGATTTAAAAGACAATTACCGCAGTTGCGTACTGAAAATTACCAGTCCGCATGGCAGTTTGTTGTTGCCGGCAGATATAGAACATGCGGCCGAGCAGGAGTTGGTCGACAGCCAGTCGAGATTGCTTGCTGCAGATGTGCTGGTGGCGCCTCATCATGGTAGCAAGACATCTTCGACGGAGGCATTTCTTGCTGCAGTCAATCCAAGTGTAAGCATTTTTACCGTGGGCTACCGCAACCGCTTCGGCCATCCCAAACCCGCGGTGGTTGAGCGCTATCATGCACAGGGCAGCCGTCTTTATCGTTCCGACGAGGATGGGGCTGTGCTCCTGGATTTTACGGCGGACGGCATCGGGATTAAAACCTGGCGTGCGGTCAGGCCCCGGTACTGGCTTGCCGAAAGCATCGATGCACGTTAAAGTAGCGCGAATTTTCCCAAGAAGCGATTTCGATATTATGTGGAACCTCATTCAAGCTGCCGGTTGGCCGATCTGGCCTCTGATCATTGCCTCCGTCATTTCCCTGGCTATCATTGGTGAACGTTTCTGGACACTGCGTGCCGAGCAGGTTGCGCCTAAAAATCTGTTGAATGAAGTGCAGGCTATGCTCAAACAGGGCGGCATTACCAAGGATACGACGGCTCGCCTTGAGAGCCATTCTCCGCTAGGGCAGATATTTGCCAGTGCGTTGAACAATGTTGGTACGTCGCGCGAAGTGATGAAGGAGTCTGTCGAAGAATCCGGCCGCGCCGTAGCACACAAGCTGGAGCGTTACCTGACGACGCTGGGGACAATTGCTACGGTCAGCCCGTTGCTGGGACTGCTGGGTACCGTGATCGGCATGGTGGAACTGTTCGGTGCTTTTACCGCAACCGGTCATGATGTGGCGATGTTCGCCCGCGGTATTTCCGTCGCTTTGTACAATACCGCGATGGGGATTGTCGTCGCGGTTCCCAGCATGATCTTCTACCGCCACTTCAGATCCCGGATTGACGGCCTGATCGTCGAGATGGAGCAGGAAGCGATCAAGCTGGTCGAAATCATTCAAGGCGAGCGTAAATAATGGATTTTCGTCGCGGCAGAGGGCACGAGGAACTGGAAGTCAATCTGGTTCCATTGATCGACGTGTTGCTTGTGATTATCATTTTTCTGGTAGTCAGTGCGACGTTCTCGCGCATCAACGAGTTGCAGATCAACCTGCCGACGGCGGAGGCCAACCAGCAACAGGATAAACCGCTGGTGATCAATGTTGGCATTGATGCGACCGGGCATACCGAGATTAATAGTGCAGCCGTTACCGACCCATCGGTAGAGAGCCTCACTCTGGCTTTGCGTAAGGCTGCAGGTAGCGGCAAGGAGCCGACCATCATTATCAGTGCCGATGCCAAGGCCACGCACCAGTCTGTGGTGAATGTCATGGAAGCCGCTCGCCAAGCCGGTTTGACGCATATTACCTTTGCCACGCAAAGCAGCGGCTCCTGATTCATCCTTTGATTTTCTCGACAATGGGCGGGGCCGCCTGAACCATGTCCCAACCACTCTCTCCAGACGCTAAAACCCTGTACTTGCGAGTGCTGCGCTATGCATGGCGGCACTGGCCGGTATTCCTGCTGAGCATCGCTGGATTGGCAACCTTCTCTGCGACCAATACCGGCTTTCTTGCCTCAATCAAGATGGTGACCGATCAGGGTTTCGTCCAGCGCGACCCTGCCAAGCTCAGCTTGTTACCCTGGATGCTATTCGGTTTGCTTGCCTTACGGGCGGCAGCGGGATTTGTTTCCAGTTTCAGTATGCGCTGGGTGGCGCGCCGGGTTGTCGAACGTATTCGCCTGGATGCATTCAGTCGCCTGATGTCGCTACCGGTCAGTTTTTTCGATGCGCACTCTGCGGGTGTCGTGACTTCCAAGTTGACGTATGATACCGAGCAGATGGCCAAGGTTTCGACCAACGTTGCTGTTATTGTGGTTCGTGATAGCCTGACCATCATAGGCATGATAGGTTACATGCTGTATCTCGATTGGCGGCTGACCATGATTTTCGCTCTGATGGCGCCAGTGATTGCGGTGTACTTGCGCCGCATGACGCCAGTGCTGCGCGGAGCCGGTAAAATTGTCCAAGGGTCGGTTGGCAGCATGACCAGGGTCTCGGAAGAGGCCGTCAGCGGCAATCGCGTCGTCAAGATTTTTGGAGGCGGCGATTACGAATATCGCCGGTTTGCCGAAGCGGCAGCACTTAACCGCCGCATGCAGATTCGCCTGGGACGTATTTCCGGCATCAACAGCATGGTAGTTGAGTTGATTGCTGCGGCTGCTTTGTCGCTGATCGTCTACTATGCCGTCGGCAAATTCAGCGCGGGCGAATTTGCCGCTTTCATCGGCGCAGTGCTGATGCTGATTTCCCCGGTCAAAAGCCTGACCAACCTCAACGAAGATATTCAGGTAGGCCTTGCTGCGGCACAAAGTGTATTCGGGTTGATCGATACCGTGCCGGAACGTGATGCCGGGAGTCGGCAATTGCCACGCGTTCGTGGCGAGTTGGAGCTGCGCGACGTGACCTTGCGGTACGATAATGCCAAGCGCGAGGCGCTTTCTGGAATCAATTTGACGATTCGGCCGGGCGAGAAGATTGCTCTGGTAGGAAAGTCCGGTGGAGGCAAGACCTCCCTCGTCAACCTGCTGCCGCGTTTTTACGAAATGCAGCGAGGCGAAATATTGCTTGACGGTACCAATGTGTGCGAATTGACGCTTGAGAACCTGCGCTCCCAGTTCGCGTTGGTGAGCCAGGATGTCACCCTGTTCAACGACACCGTCTTCAACAATATTGCTTACGGTACCTTGCGCGGTGCTAATGAAACCGCGGTCATCGCCGCGGCTGAAGCTGCGCATGCCTGGGATTTCATCCAGCAACTGCCGCAAGGCTTGCAAAGCGAAATCGGTGACCGCGGTGTACGCCTATCCGGCGGCCAGCGCCAACGTCTGGCTATTGCACGAGCTATCCTCAAGGATGCGCCCATTCTGCTTTTGGACGAGGCAACTTCGGCATTGGATACCGAATCCGAACGGCACGTTCAGGCAGCGCTTGATCGTTTGATGCAGGGCCGGACTACGCTGATTATCGCGCATCGCCTTTCCACGATTGAGAATGCCGACCGTATCCTGGTGATGGACAATGGCAAAATCGTCGAAATGGGCGCACACGCCGAATTGCTGGCCAGGGATGGCACCTATGCCGCGCTCTACCGACGCCAGTTCCACTGATTTTTCTTCCTGGCTGCAAAGCCAATGGACCACATTTATGCCATGGCAGATTTTATTACTGCCGATTTCGGCACTTTTCTTCCTTGCCGTTATTTCGCGCCGTCTGCTATACCGTCTTGGTTTTCTGCAAAGTTACCGGATACCTGTACCTGTCATCGTGGTGGGGAATATCACGGTGGGCGGGACCGGTAAAACACCGTTGGTGCTGTGGCTGGCGGACTTCCTGCGCCAGCATGGCTATCGCCCCGGCATTATTAGCCGCGGTTACGGCAGCCGCGCACATGCCCCTCAGTCGGTGACTTCCAGCAGCGACCCTTTGCTGGTAGGGGATGAACCTGTACTCCTGGCGCAACGTGCGCAGTGCCCGGTCTGGGTTGGTCGGCAGCGTGTGGATGTTGCGCGCGCATTGTTAAGTGCGCGCCCGGATTGCGATGTACTCATCAGCGATGATGGAATGCAGCATTACGCATTGCAACGTGATGTCGAGATTGCCGTGGTGGACGGGGTGCGGCGGTTTGGTAATGGCATGCTGCTGCCGGCCGGCCCGCTACGCGAGCCAAAAACTCGTTTGAATTCGGTAGACGCTGTGGTGATCAATGGTGGTCGCGTCTTTGCGGGGGAGTATGCGATGCAACTGGTCGGTGACTGCTTTCGGCAGCTCAAGCGAGCGGTGGTCGCATCTCCGGCAGATTTTTCCGGCAAGCAATTACATGCGCTGGCAGGAATCGGTCACCCGTCGCGTTTTTTTAACCAGCTGAATGCTCTTGGCTTAAAAGTGAAGGAGCATCCATTTCCAGATCATCATGCGTACCAACCGCACGAGTTGCAATTCGGAGATGCAGGCGAGATACTGATGACGGAAAAGGACGCTGTTAAATGTGCTGCATTTGCCCCGGATAATGCCTGGGCATTGGTGGTGGATGCTCAGGTAGACGCTGCCTTGGGCAACAGAATATTGGAAAAAATAAGGAATCGTGATGGACGCAAAGCTGCTTGAAATTCTGGTCTGCCCACTATGCAAGGGGCTGCTACTCTATAAGAAAACGGAACAGGAATTGATCTGCAAGCCTTGTCGTTTGGGTTTTCCTGTCAGGGATGATATTCCCGTAATGCTGGAAGATGAAGCGCGCAAGCTCCCCCCGGAGGAAGAAGTCTGATGCACTCGTTTCGCGTCGTCATTCCGGCTCGGTATGCTTCCACCCGCTTGCCGGGCAAGCCGTTGTTGGATATTGGCGGAAAACCCATGGTGGTGCGGGTGGTCGAGCAGGCGTTGGCGAGTGGTGCACTTTCGGTGGTGGTCGCGACAGACCACGCCGAGATTCTCAATGTGGTCAACGAGTGTGGCCATGTTGCCGTAATGACGCGTGCCGATCACGTATCCGGTACTGACAGACTGGCCGAAGTTGCTCAGGTCGAAGGATGGGGCGATGACGATATCGTGGTCAATGTTCAAGGCGATGAGCCGCTGATTTCTCCCGAGCTGATTCGCGAAGTGGCCTATAACCTGGCAGGGCATCCCGATGCCGCAATTGCTACGGCCAGCCATGTGATTGCGGACAAAGCCGAGATGCTTAATCCGAATGTCGTCAAGGTGGTGACCGATCGCTATGGACACGCTTTATACTTTAGTCGTGCCCCTATCCCATGGGGGCGCGATGCCTTTGCTGCCGGAGGCGATTTGTTGCCGGAAGGGCTGCCGGTCTATCGACACATCGGGCTTTATGCCTATCGTGCCAGTTTTCTGGCAGCATATACCGGGCTGGAAGCTGCCCCCATCGAGCAGATTGAAGTCTTGGAGCAGTTGCGCGCCTTGTGGCACGGGTACAAGATCAGTGTGACTGTGACCGAAACAGCCCCTGCCCCAGGCGTCGATACCGAAGCCGATTTGCAGCGAGTGCGAGCGATATTCGCTACCCGGTAACCATTCAGGAGTTCGACATGGCTAAAACCAAGAATGCATTTTATGCGCAGTCCGGCGGCGTTACTGCCGTCATCAATGCCTCTGCCTGCGGGGTGATCGAAGCGGCGCGCAAGCATAAGGACAAGATCGGTAAGGTATACGCCGGTCGCAACGGGATTGTCGGTGCGCTTACGGAGGATTTGATTGACACCTCCCAGGAATCGAAAAAGGACATTGCTGCGCTACGGTATACGCCGAGCGGTGCTTTCGGATCGTGTCGCTATAAACTCAAAAGCGTGGAAGAAAACCGCGCCGAATACGAACGCCTGATCGAGGTATTCAAGGCGCATAACATCGGCTATTTTTTTTACAACGGCGGCGGCGATTCTGCTGATACTTGCCTCAAGGTGTCGCAATTGTCGGAAACGTTGGGTTACCCGATACAGGCGATCCATGTGCCAAAAACCGTAGATAACGATCTTCCAATCACTGATTGCTGTCCGGGATTTGCCTCTGCTGCGAAATACATCGCAGTCTCGGTGCGGGAAGCCAGTTTTGATGTCGCGTCCATGTGCAAAACCTCAACCAAGATATTCGTGATGGAAGTCATGGGGCGTCACGCAGGCTGGATTGCTGCGGCTGGTGGTTTGGCCGCCGGTGAAAATTGCGACTTGCCTATCGTCATCCTATTCCCGGAAATTGTATTCAACCAGGAAAAGTTCCTCGCCCAAATTGATGCCAAGGTGAAGCAATACGGCTATTGCTCTGTGGTTGTATCGGAAGGTGTCAAAACGGAAGATGGGGAATTTCTTGCCGAGTCCGGATTCAAGGATGCTTTTGGCCATTCGCAGTTAGGCGGTGTTGCGCCGGTTGTGGCCAATTTGATCAAGGACAAGCTGGGTTATCGCTTCCACTGGGCGGTTGCCGATTATTTGCAACGTGCGGCGCGACATATCGCATCGGCAACGGATGTCGAGCAGGCATATGCCTTAGGTAAAGCCGCAGTCGAACTTGCGATCGAAGGAGCAAATGCCGTGATGCCAACTATCGTACGTAAATCATCAAGTCCATATAAATGGAAAATTGGCGTCGCTCCGCTCAAGGATGTCGCCAATGTCGAGAAGAAAATGCCACGCAGCTTTATTTCGCGGGATGGTTTCGGCATTACCGCCAAATGCCGTGAATACCTGCAGCCATTGATTGCCGGTGAGGACTATCCGCCCTATCAGGACGGTTTGCCCAGATATGTGCGACTGAAAAATGTCGGCGTACCAAAAAAAATCGAGGGTGAATTCAAGGTTTAAATCGGTGATTTTGGCGTGTGCTCAAAGCCTTAAGCTCTGCAATTCTGTCGACAAGAAATATATTTGCAACAAATCGCTTGACCATGTTTTTTCCGACTGTATAATGCGCCCCTCTTGTTGATTGACGCCGCTTCCAAGCGGATCGGCAACCAGCAAAAGCATCAAAAAAGTAATTGACGAGTTGTGTGTTGGCTGTATAATGCGCGGCTCGAAACAAGGCGGGATGTTGGTTGGATAGGCAGTAAAAAACATCTTGACCGGCAGCGCAAGGTCTGTATAATGCGCGGCTCGCTTCAAACGAAGCACTGCTCTTTAAAAATTAGACAACCGACAGATGTGGGTGTTTGTGGTGGGGAAGGGATTCGATTTATCGGATTTCGATCTCGAAATACAAGCGCTTACATCTGAGAATGAAATTAGGATAAAACCTAAATTCGTTTGAAGTTTTAAGCCAAGTGATTGGATGGCTCATTCAATGAGTCATCAAAAGTAACAAAATAAGTTAGGTATTGAACTGAAGAGTTTGATCCTGGCTCAGATTGAACGCTGGCGGCATGCTTTACACATGCAAGTCGAACGGCAGCACGGGTGCTTGCACCTGGTGGCGAGTGGCGAACGGGTGAGTAATGCATCGGAACGTATCCAATAATGGGGGATAACGCATCGAAAGGTGTGCTAATACCGCATACGCCCTGAGGGGGAAAGTGGGGGACCGTAAGGCCTCACGTTAATGGAGCGGCCGATGTCAGATTAGCTAGTTGGTGAGGTAAAGGCTCACCAAGGCGACGATCTGTAGCTGGTCTGAGAGGATGATCAGCCACACTGGGACTGAGACACGGCCCAGACTCCTACGGGAGGCAGCAGTGGGGAATTTTGGACAATGGGGGCAACCCTGATCCAGCCATGCCGCGTGAGTGAAGAAGGCCTTCGGGTTGTAAAGCTCTTTCGCAAGGGAAGAAAACTTAGATCCTAATACGGTCTGAGGATGACGGTACCTTGATAAGAAGCACCGGCTAACTACGTGCCAGCAGCCGCGGTAATACGTAGGGTGCGAGCGTTAATCGGAATTACTGGGCGTAAAGCGTGCGCAGGCGGTTTCGTAAGTCAGATGTGAAAGCCCCGGGCTCAACCTGGGAACTGCGTTTGAAACTGCGAGGCTAGAGTGTGTCAGAGGGGGGTAGAATTCCACGTGTAGCAGTGAAATGCGTAGAGATGTGGAGGAACACCGATGGCGAAGGCAGCCCCCTGGGATAACACTGACGCTCATGCACGAAAGCGTGGGGAGCAAACAGGATTAGATACCCTGGTAGTCCACGCCCTAAACGATGTCTACTAGTTGTTGGTGGAGTGAAATCCATTAGTAACGCAGCTAACGCGTGAAGTAGACCGCCTGGGGAGTACGGTCGCAAGATTAAAACTCAAAGGAATTGACGGGGGCCCGCACAAGCGGTGGATTATGTGGATTAATTCGATGCAACGCGAAAAACCTTACCTGGCCTTGACATGCCACTAACGAAGCAGAGATGCATTAGGTGCTCGAAAGAGAAAGTGGACACAGGTGCTGCATGGCTGTCGTCAGCTCGTGTCGTGAGATGTTGGGTTAAGTCCCGCAACGAGCGCAACCCTTGCCAATAATTGCCATCATTCAGTTGGGCACTTTATTGGGACTGCCGGTGACAAACCGGAGGAAGGTGGGGATGACGTCAAGTCCTCATGGCCCTTATGGCCAGGGCTTCACACGTAATACAATGGTCGGTACAGAGGGTTGCCAACCCGCGAGGGGGAGCCAATCCCAGAAAGCCGATCGTAGTCCGGATTGTTCTCTGCAACTCGAGAGCATGAAGTCGGAATCGCTAGTAATCGCGGATCAGCATGTCGCGGTGAATACGTTCCCGGGCCTTGTACACACCGCCCGTCACACCATGGGAGTGGGTTCCACCAGAAGTAGTTAGCCTAACCGCAAGGGGGGCGATTACCACGGTGGGATTCATGACTGGGGTGAAGTCGTAACAAGGTAGCCGTATCGGAAGGTGCGGCTGGATCACCTCCTTTCTAGAGAATGCCTTGCTGCAAGCACTCACATCTGTCGGTTGTTGAAAAAGCGTTGCCTTAAAAAGGCAACCAGAGATTGGCCTTGAGGGGTCTGTAGCTCAGCTGGTTAGAGCACCGTCTTGATAAGGCGGGGGTCGATGGTTCGAGTCCATCCAGACCCACCAGTAAAGCGACGGATTGGGCTGATAGCACACATGGGGGATTAGCTCAGCTGGGAGAGCACCTGCTTTGCAAGCAGGGGGTCGTCGGTTCGATCCCGTCATCCTCCACCAGCACTCTGGTTGAAAGTAGTTAGCTGCTAGTGATTGCGAAAAATCATTAACAACTAACGTCTAACGACGAAAGTAGCGTTCTTTAACAAAATGGAAGAAGTAAAGTGAACAAATCAACTTTGTGATGAGGTTGAAATGTTCAATGGGTTTTATTGATTGCAAAATCGAAACATTTGAATAGCGAGAGTTCGAAAGAATTTGAACGGTTCAAAGAGCTTTAGAATGAACCTATGACGATAGAAGCCGCAAGGTTTCAACGTTATAGGGTCAAGTGAACAAGTGCATGTGGTGGATGCCTTGGCGATTACAGGCGATGAAGGACGTGGCAGTCTGCGTTAAACCTCGGGGAGCTGACAAGCGAGCTTTGATCCGGGGGTATCCGAATGGGGAAACCCTCCCGCAAGGGAACTCCTGTCTGAATACATAGGACAGGTAGAGCGAACCCGGCGAACTGAAACATCTAAGTAGCCGGAGGAAAAGAAATCAACCGAGATTCCGTAAGTAGTGGCGAGCGAACACGGAACAGCCTGTTATTTTTAGCATCAGCGTTATTAGAACGGAATGGAAAGTCCGGCCATAGTGGGTGATAGCCCCGTATAAGAAAGCGCAGGTGTGGAACTAGGGTAACGACAAGTAGGGCGGGGCACGAGAAACCCTGTCTGAACATGGGGGGACCATCCTCCAAGGCTAAATACTCGTAATCGACCGATAGTGAACCAGTACCGTGAGGGAAAGGCGAAAAGAACCCCGGAAGGGGAGTGAAATAGATCCTGAAACCGCATGCATACAAACAGTGGGAGCGGACTTGTTCCGTGACTGCGTACCTTTTGTATAATGGGTCAGCGACTTACGTTCAGTAGCAAGCTTAACCGATAGGGAAGGCGTAGGGAAACCGAGTCCGAATAGGGCGATTCAGTTGCTGGGCGTAGACCCGAAACCAAGTGATCTATCCATGGCCAGGATGAAGGTGCGGTAACACGCACTGGAGGTCCGAACCCACTAATGTTGAAAAATTAGGGGATGAGCTGTGGATAGGGGTGAAAGGCTAAACAAACTTGGAAATAGCTGGTTCTCCCCGAAAACTATTTAGGTAGTGCCTCGTGCGGACACTTCCGGGGGTAGAGCACTGTAATCGTTGGGGGGGTCATTGCGATCTACCCCGCGATAGCAAACTCCGAATACCGGAAAGTGATACACGGGAGACAGACGGTGGGTGCTAACGTCCATCGTCAAGAGGGAAACAACCCAGACCGCCAGCTAAGGTCCCAAATCCATGGCTAAGTGGAAAACGAGGTGGGAAGGCATAGACAGCTAGGAGGTTGGCTTAGAAGCAGCCACCCTTTAAAGAAAGCGTAATAGCTCACTAGTCGAGTCGTCCTGCGCGGAAGATGTAACGGGGCTCAAGCCATGAACCGAAGCTGCGGATGCATTTTATGCATGGTAGGGGAGCGTTCTGTAAGTCTGTGAAGGTGTCTTGTAAAGGATGCTGGAGATATCAGAAGTGCGAATGCTGACATGAGTAGCGATAAAGGGTGTGAAAAGCACCCTCGCCGAAAGCCCAAGGTTTCCTGCGCAACGTTCATCGGCGCAGGGTGAGTCGGCCCCTAAGGCGAGGCAGAAATGCGTAGTCGATGGGAAACAGGTCAATATTCCTGTACCGCTCTATGATGCGATGGGGGGACGGAGAAAGTTAGGCCAGCCAACTGTTGGAATAGTTGGTTTAAGCATGTAGGCGTGCCCGTTAGGCAAATCCGGCGGGCTAAGCTGAGGTGTGATGACGAGGTCTCTTTGAGACCGAAGTGGTTGATACTCTGCTTCCAGGAAAAGCCTCTAAGCTTCAGTCATAGAGTGACCGTACCGCAAACCGACACAGGTGGGCAGGTAGAAGATACTAAGGCGCTTGAGAGAACTCAGGAGAAGGAACTCGGCAAATTGATACCGTAACTTCGGGAGAAGGTATGCCCCGCTAGCTTGTAGGAGAACATCCGAAGGGCGACGGGGCCGCAGAGAATCGGTGGCTGCGACTGTTTATTAAAAACACAGCACTCTGCAAACACGAAAGTGGACGTATAGGGTGTGACGCCTGCCCGGTGCCGGAAGGTTAAGTGATGGGGTGCAAGCTCTTGATCGAAGCCCCGGTAAACGGCGGCCGTAACTATAACGGTCCTAAGGTAGCGAAATTCCTTGTCGGGTAAGTTCCGACCCGCACGAATGGCGTAACGATGGCCACACTGTCTCCTCTCGGGACTCAGCGAAGTTGAAATGTTTGTGAAGATGCAATCTACCCGCGGCTAGACGGAAAGACCCCATGAACCTTTACTGTAGCTTTGCATTGGACTTTGACAAGATTTGTGTAGGATAGGTGGGAGGCTTTGAAGTGGGAACGCCAGTTCTCATGGAGCCAACCTTGAAATACCACCCTGATGTTGTTGAGGTTCTAACCTAGGTCCATGATCTGGATCGGGGACCGTGCATGGTGGGCAGTTTGACTGGGGCGGTCTCCTCCCAAAGAGTAACGGAGGAGTGCGAAGGTTCGCTAGGTACGGTCGGAAATCGTACTGATAGTGCAATGGCATAAGCGAGCTTAACTGCGAGTCCGACAAGACGAGCAGGTACGAAAGTAGGTCATAGTGATCCGGTGGTTCTGTATGGAAGGGCCATCGCTCAACGGATAAAAGGTACTCTGGGGATAACAGGCTGATTCCTCCCAAGAGTTCATATCGACGGGGGAGTTTGGCACCTCGATGTCGGCTCATCACATCCTGGGGCTGTAGCCGGTCCCAAGGGTATGGCTGTTCGCCATTTAAAGTGGTACGTGAGCTGGGTTTAAAACGTCGTGAGACAGTTTGGTCCCT